>Ga0157364_1006864_pt1 | contig 11743 bp, 6 predicted proteins | sample AttsexASBM2_FD_111476 | JGI IMG/M metagenome (GOLD analysis project Ga0157364, IMG submission 111476) | Fungus gardens microbial communities from leaf cutter ant in Ribeirão Preto, State of São Paulo, Brazil - Atta sexdens ASBM2 | ecosystem: Host-associated > Fungi > Mycelium > Unclassified ...
GTTTCTTTTTACAGCCAAAATATCAATCTGCCTGAATAAAAAGTTCAATATGAATTTATCGGTGATGATCACACAGAACGAAGTGCGAACGGACTTTTGCATATTAACTCAAATATTATCTATGTAATTTTATTGTTTATTGTTTTATTTTCCAAATATTCAAACATTAACTAACTCCGAATTCTTTTCCATTCAAAACTCCAAAAAAATGTAAACTTTTCTGCCAATGCACGATCTGACTTATAAAAATTTTATTTCTCGACAGAACTGGGAAACGCGAAGAGGAAAAATTCTTCTATGCATAAGTAGCGATCTCACCGATCTTTCCTGACTTTTCCTCTGCGAGATGACTTATCCGCGAATTCGATCTTACAACCCTCGGAAAGATCGAAGAGCGCCGTTCGCCGGTTGCCGCGTACGACCGTTGACCGGAAGTCCGACGTGCGGTCGAAAGAAGCCTCTCAGGTTTTTCAATCTCGCATAATGTCTGGGCATGGTCTCTATCGGTGCCTTGCAAACCGTGACTGCGATAAGATAGCGCCTCCGTGGCCCCGGGAATTTACGCCCGGCATAAGTTCGCCTTATATATGAGCGTCCACGGGAAATGCGACGATCGTATCGCGCGCCGGTCACGGACGCGATCCGTCCGTGAAATGTTGCCCCGGTCAGTATTTTACCGGTCCCACTCTGCTTTTGGGGTAAGAGTACGACGAACGGGGCGAAACGACGTTCGGGAATGCCGGGCGAAGACGAACAGCCGTCCCGATGCATTCGTATGTTTATCCTTGTGGTGCAATGGACTCGCATTTTAAAACGCTGGACTGACCGGAACCTTTCGTTATGTGCCGGATGGCCAGAAACTCTTAGGAAACTTCCCGTTCTAAGATTCAATGGCGAATGGTTGCCCAACAATCATTAAAAAGAATCATGAAGAGGAATTCCATTTCATGGAATTAAACTTGAAGAATTCACATCATGCCAAATACTCCACTTAAACAAAAATCATCTTGTTTTATAACTTACAAATTAATTAAATATTTATTGCTTCTAAATTGATAATTGAAATTATTCATTGATCAAATTTGATAAACTGATACTCAGTTATATTATTGTTCATATTTTTTAAGAGTAAAAATTAGCAAAGTGAGTTCTAGTGCTAGCAGATATCGTAAAATATTCTCAGATTCGAGTGCCAATCAATCTCACCCTAGAGAGGATCCCTAAGAAAATCACGAAAAAATAATAACTATATGTATCGTTCTTAATGAAAATATCATAGACAGTGGAAGGCAGGGTGAAAAGGGCGGTGGCGAAAGTTCGGCGCTTCGGATGTCGGCCTTGGCGCGTACTCTGAAAACCCCGAGAATTGTCTGCGGCGTGGCCTGAAACAACAATAACCCCATTCAGGTCGGTGGCATTTGACAGTGGGGTCGGAAACAATGAAACAATCAGTCCTCAGCCCCTCTGTAACGGGGATGGAGATCAGGGAGAGGGAAGGGGAGCGTTGGGGGAAGGGTTGGTGAGAGGTGAGACAGACGGGCGTGAAGGCCGGAAGTCAACAGCGCCGGACAATGGCAGGCAGCGTCTGACTACCGTTCCTAATTAACCAAGTTCGCCAACTTCGGTCGGACTTGACGATCTCCTTCCCCTAATGCATAATTAAGTGACGCTCATAGCCGTTCCCGCGATGGGACGATGGCATGAACCACCGATGGTATGAAGCATTTATCAATCCAGAAATGCTAATCGCTCATGAATCGAGATCCAAGTAACATATATATAACAATATTTCATGATGACGCCTGTTCATCTGTTTTTTACTCACATTCTCAAAAATCCTTTACATCACTTCATAAAATTCCATGCCACCTTTATACATTGCTACTACTTGCTACTGTTTGATTATTGAAATAATAATTATGTCAATAAAAATATACATGAATTAATCACTTATGTTAGTGACAGCCCGTAATATAGATTTTAATTGAATCAACAGCATCTTTTTCTCAAAGTAGATTCTACAATTATTTTCTGACATTCGTTCTTCATCACTTTTTACTTTTCAATCTGCTACTTCTTTTCACATCTTACCTCACATGTCATGAATGTTTTCGTTCTTTTGTTATATCTATTTATGCAGTTTTCATATTATGATCTCAGCAATTGCTGTCGCCTCGTCATTTGCGGCGCATTTAAATTTTACGTCAATTTCAACAATCTCGTCATCCTAAATTATAGAGTAAGATAGTACCATTTCGAACATAGATCCATTCTGAATGAAATAAAATTTGTACTCTTCGCACAACGAGAAGGTCACCAAACTTGGACCTCAAATTGAATTCAAATCTTATTTCATTCAGAATCATGTTCGAAATTGCATCACTTTACCTAATACACTCGATAGTTATTATTATCATTATCATAGTCTTACAGCTCAAGATGTTTAATCGCTGAGATATTCATAATAAAATATTAAAAAATGCATAATAATTCAAAAATTAGAAAAGGCTGCCGTAAGCAATTTCGTGAAATTGGCTCTTCTATTCTTCCTGTTATCTGAAATACAGTGTTCGATATGTTTGTGACGGGTTTCATAATAACGTTGAAAAATTCGAGAAATTTTCATTTTCGTTTTTAATATCGCTAGGCTAAACTTCTTAGTACATTCCAAGAAATTGTTAATTTAAATTAATTACAAAAATTTGTCAGAGAAGGTTCTCACGTATCTTGCTGTGCAATCTAAAGAATATAAAGATATGAGATGTTTGTTGTAAGACGATAAGGGAGGCGTCAAGCCACGCGGCTTCGCTATTATTAACCTTTAGTGCGCCCATCCCTATCTCTCGTTCTCCCTTCTCTTTCTCTCTCTCTCTCTCTCTCTCTCTCTCTCCCTTACTCTGTCATCACGCTTTTTATTATTCGCATAATCGGATCTGGAGCGGCGATAGCGTCGGTGATTTCGGGTTTGTCTAGGGTAACGCAGTTGTCGGCCGGCACAATGCCGCGCCTGAATGCCTCATTGTCTGCCGGGACCGACGCCCACTCAAAACTTCCACTCGCGCCCACTGCCGCCCGTCATTTTCCGCAATCAAACGATCGCGTCTCCTCTCTACGCCGTGCATAAAAGCGTGGCTGATATCACCGAGCGCGGACGAGCGACGCAATTAAAACGTCCGTCCCACCCCCTTCGGGACGTGGGAATCCCCAAAGAGGATCCCTGTGTTTCCCGGTTAATTTCGGTAAAATGGTGAAACAGATTTTACCGTCGCCTTATCTCCGTGGAAATTTTAGGTACTGAAGCTGAAAGATCATTTAAATCTGACTCGCGCGCAACCCCCTAGCTCGTGTTTTGGCGAAGATTACTGGATTGTGCTCCGGGTTAATTATTAATTCCAGCTAAATGAAACAAGTTTCTCGCGTGTCCCGGCATGGAAGTACTCGCGGTAACGTTGACGTAAAACTCAATTGCGGGCTGTGCAATGACAACGCGGAAGTTGAAATTCTCTGAAATCAAGAAAACAATGTTACTCCTAAGATACTTCTATCGACACGTAGCGTTGTCAGAGTCGTCCTTCTCGCCGCATCCGCGTCGGATGAACTGTGTGGTTCGGGATGTTCTCTCGATGCTCACTCTCGACGAGTGATTACATTTCACTCGAATTCCCGCTTTCGTCTCCTTACTGAGGGAACCGTCCGGAGCCGTGAAGCTCCGCGCAACGAGGACATTCTTCGATGACAATACCCGCCACAATCGAGCGCGGCGCACTTCCGCGCATACTAATGGAATGGCGCGTAGACTTCCCTGGTCAGAGGATAGTCGTTGCTGCTCTTCTATCCCGTACGTTCCTCTTTCCACATCTTTGTGCACCACCCGTAAAACTTACCTCCGCCATCGTCGTTGTCATCTTCGAACAATCCAAGCGTTATTCGCAAAAGCGCATAGAAACTCGCGTTCCACCAATGATATTCCATCCTAAAGGACTAGAATGGATTTTGAATAAGATTGAATAGATCCTAGATATTCAGAAAAATGTTTCATTTCATAATATCTTCAGTAAAAAAGAAACATTATAATTACAAAACTACTAGTCAACAAGACTTTGATAACATTAATAAAATCTATATTTTGTATTTTTTTGTCATATCTGATCAAAAAGTCGTAACATATCATTTTTGTATAGTTAAAGATTTGTTTTCTAAAAATTTAAAAATATATTCTCGAATTCTTTTTGTATAAATGTCAAAAATTCTAATAAATTCTATTAGTGTGATTGTTTCATTATGAAATCACAAAGTACTCACTTGCAATAAACTTTGGAAAAAGCTTGCATTTTGTTAAGTTGAAATAAAAGTTGAGCTCCTCATGTGTTGTATCTATAAGTTATATATCTCTTTTCATATGATTCAAAGGAAAAAAAAGAAAACTTTAAATTCATGTAAAAGTGAAAAGATTAAAAAAAAAAACAGATATTTCTATTAAAAATGACGCCCTGATATACATTTAAATAAAAAGTTATAGAGCTACAGATGTTTTAATGAGCAACAATTAAGAATCATTCATTTATTGGCATGTTATTATAGATCTCAGTTAAATCGCCTCTGAGTGGTTTTTATTTTAAACTGTTAAGGATTTATATACATATCTCGACTTTTAAGTCGTATATTCGTTCCTTGCGAAATCGATCGCGAACGTGGCGAAGAATTCTACTGATTGTCGTGGAATAGAGAGGGAACGTGCCGCCATTCCCGCCGTTATCTCACCGCGGAGAAAGCATGATTGCCTTTATGGGGGAAGAAAGGGTCTTTCGCGGTGGCGATAATGTCCCCGTGGCAGCGAGACGGAGGCGTCGCTATCAGAAATAAAACACGACGAGCCGCCCTGTAGGCCCGGTAGGAAGGGGGAAGTGACGGGGGCAGGAGGAGGAAACTTCACATTGCCCTCGAGATTTTCTTCGTCGTCATCTCCTCCGATTAATTTCGCGGCTTTCCTTGGAAAAACCACGAGGGTAGTGCAAAGCATGCGCTCGTATTCACTCGTGCGATATTAGCCTCGCGATAAGCTGAAACTTCAGACGTAGACTTTTAGGCTGTCCTCGTTAATATTTGATCTTTGATAAGAACGCGAGTGTAACAAAAAAAAAGGCTGCGAATATCTATCTTAAATGTACACTGGTAAAAATTCTGCTAACAAAAGGAAAGGAAAGTCCTCTTGTTTACGCTTCTAAATAATCATGTTTGAAAAATACAAGAAGTTCAAGGGATGGGGAACAATATTCCTTAATTCGGATCGAGATTTATTTACAAACGCGTTGCATATATTATATTACAGAAGTAATTAACAATAGTATCGTAATCGTCGAGGCGGGGATTAACGTCGCGCATTATTCTTGTTCCGCGTTATTCTTGTTCCGAATTAATCGAGTTAATCGAAGCGTCGCTATGCGTCCGCGAAATGCGTCGCGTGATTATTGAAAAAGAGAGAAAGAGAGAGAGAGAGAGAGAGAGAGAGAGAGAGAAAATGAGAGAAAGAGAGGATATGTTTTTCTATGCGTTAGATACGTTTTATGTTTTACTTGCATCTTACTCCCGTTAGGGTATACGCTAATGAACTCGCATCAGTGCTCGCTACGGTCGTTAGAAATACTTAGTGGGAATTTCTACAAGGAGGAGAAGTCGGCAGATTACTCTCGACGAACGAGCAATAATGTTACAACTCGCCTTAACAAGTCAACAATAATCGTTACACATATAACAAAAACGAGATCGTATAAAATATATCGCGTGTGTCTGGTGTTATGAATTAAGAGGCTTATCCGTCGGACAGTTCGGTGAAAAAATTTTGAGAAGAATGAAAAACGTGACTTTCCACAATAAATAGTATCTACACATTTGAATTTTGTTGAATTTCAGATCAAGTCTTTTGGAACATTGGTCCAAAATCGAGAGAACATTTCATGAACATTTTATGAAAGATATAAATATTTTTTTCATTTTATTTTCTATTTTTTTCAGATGTAAAATTGTGTACATCGATAAATATATTTTTAATAATCAAAATGTCCTAATTTTCATTCAATTTATTCTCCAAATTATATCTTGTCATTGAACAATCAGGATAAGCCTCTTAATCCTAATAAATTAAAATATCAAAATATTATAAACACGTGAAATACAACATTATAACGACGCTCTGCGCAGAAGTTAGAAAAAAGTTAAGAACATAATCCTGTTCGTTATTCGGATTACCAGACAACATTGACGAAATCAAGTGAGATGGAACGTAATAACTCTGATAACTTTCGAAAATGTCTTTCTGGTTTCCCCATAATATTAGAAAAGGATTCGCGTCGCAACCAGTGTTCGCAAAGCCAGCCACGCGTCTTCCATTTCGCCGTATCGATGCTTTCGCCGCTTTCGTCGCGAAAGCCGATGCAGCGCAGCGCGACGCGACGCTGCGAGATACAACGAAACCGCGTCGTCGGGGTTCGTACGCGTCTCTACGTTAGCATTCAGAACGTTTCAGGCTTATTTCGCACGGCCGCGTCTCAAAGAAGAGATTTGCCTCCGCCAGAAGAGCTTTTTTTTCCTCCCTTCCCCACCGTGTCCACCCCCGAACGCGCTCGCCCGCCCGCCCCATAATATGTGGCATGTGAGAGGGTTGGTTATCTCATCAGAATTGGACTCCTCTAGTATCCAGCTTCGCGTGCACGATCCGGTCGAAAGGACCCTTTACGCCCGCCCTTTGTGGGATTTCGGGGCCGTATAGCCGAGTTATCGATTTCTATTTGTCAGCTTCGACTGCGGTCGAGAAGCTATTTCTTCAATACGGCCTACTTTTCGATTCCAATATTTTTCTGGTGGACGCTTCACTCATGTGTCGTTCTCTCATTATTTTGGATTATGTCCGAAAGAGATCAAACTACAAAACGAGTCCTCGTTAAAAATAAGAAAGCCCTTGGCGTTCAACGTTCATTTATCCAAGAGTTGCGCGATAACACTGATTCACTTTCGATTGCGAGATACTAAAATATTCATCCACAGAATGCGCAACAATTATTGATTGGATCACTGCATGTTAGCGATATGCACGCCATTCCTTGGCGGCCTGGACACGGTTGTCGAGTTCCTCTGTTGCTCGTCTTGGAAATGGACAGCGTCTTCTTTGATGGCACCGGTGCTCAGATTCACGACCGTCGTTTGAGGGATCGGAGAGAGCATCGGAGCGACCCGCCACCAATCGGCAGTCGGCCACGCGGCCGGCATCAGGCTCCCCCGGAAGTTCAAATCCGGGAGAACCGGAAGCGGCCTTCATATGACGTGTCCACGCTGTGAGCTTGAATTCGAGCCATTGGAAGTCGACGTCAGACTCTGAACGGAGAAGGCGCTATCGACTCTGCCGCTTGATGACGAGGACGATGTTGTTGTGGTCGTCGTTGTTGTCGTCGACGATCTCTCTAACTGTTCCGTGGGCGGTGACGAGGATGAGGATGAAGAGAAGCGATCCTGAGAACGATCCTCCTGATGGTGATGATGATGATGATGGTGATGATGACTCTCCAGATTGGCGGAAAAGTCCAACTCGAGTTTTCGATACCGAGATTCTTCTCGTTCCGCGACGACGGCGTCATCGTCGGCCCTTGCCGGACTTGGGAAAGGCGGATCATCTATCTTAGACGGCGGAAACGGCCTTTTAGGCTCCTTCGGGGGACTTGGGCAGTTGCAGTTAGGTTGTAAACATGCGGCTGCTGATAGACCCGTCGGCCAGGACATCGCTTGATGGCTCGGATAAAAGGGACTGCCGGTGTAGAGGGCCTGTAAGGCCAAATCGGCGGCCAGCTTACCGCCGTTGAAGTCGTCGCTCAGTTTGTGCTGTAAGGGATAGAGCGGGTAGGCAAACGGTGGAAAGAAGCGTGGGATCTTCAGGTCCTCGTGTGACATCAATGGATGATGCGTCGGAGGCGTCAACGGTGGCAGAAGACCGCGTGGTAGATTGGCCAAGCTGTCTCCAGGTGATATTAGCGGCGATATCGAGAAGCCAAACTTGTTCTCCTTCTTCACCAGAGATTTTGGTTTCCGGCGCGGCCGATACTTGTAGTCAGGATGCTCTTTCATGTGAAGAGCTCTGAAAGGTGGTTAGTAATTTGTAACATTGTATTGTTAGATTCAACTGCAATTTATTTTGTATATTGTTTGGTGTTTGGTGTATGTAATTGTGGTGAGTATTAATGATACTAGTAATAATCAACCACTAATTAATAGTAAATACAAAGTATTAAAACATTTTAGACATATACTACTTTGTGTATTTAAATATGTTGAATTAAGAAGATGCAAAGTTTCTATATAACAAAAATTATATAGAAAATTTTGATTTGTGTAATCCACAATTAAAAAATAAAATTTTTCTTGTAATAAAAATTTGAAGATTGAAAAATGTATGTTTATAGATCTACATAAAAATTAATAGGAATTAATAAAGTTAATACGATATTAAAGAAATCAGTACGCAAAAATTAAGCGCGTGTTGTATTTTCCAAAGCATGCAAGAACTCGAGTAAATATCTACTCCATTTTTTTTAAATACAGAGATCTCAAATTTAGTTAAATTTTTATTGCCTGATCATCTTATTAATTTGTTCATAATATAATGTTAATACTACGCAATAAATTTATTTTCTCCAAAATTTATTTCCAGATTAAAAAATTATTTAAATCGCAACTTACTTCGTAACTTTTGTGTTACTGACATTTTTAATGGATTAATTTTATAATTTTAAAAATTATAAAAATGATCATTGCAATTAACTATAAAATCAAGATTAAAACATAATTTAAGAAAGTCGAAAATAAAGATCGAAAATAGTTAAATTAAAGAATGATTGAAGTGTATAAAAAGTACAATTATGAAAAACATTAAAAGTTTTAAAAATTTATTAGTGTATGTCTCATATAAATATCATTGCTTGTAGATATTGACTCCGTCTTGATTTTCCAAAAATTTTTTTATGAACGAGCCAATTACTATTTAATTAATAATGTGTGCGTCAGAGATGCTGAATAAATATTTTGTCTAATCGAAAGATTAATTTACAATATATAATAGTAGAATAGTAATTATTAGATATCCATATAAAAACATTAATATAATATAAAATGTTAAATACATTTTCCTCGACATCACATTTTTTCGCATTATTGAAAGTAATAATTTCATAACCAAAGTTAAATCTCTTTCAAATTTTATGTTTTTATGAAGAAAAAGTTTTTCTGCGGAGTAAATTGTAATAAAATCTATTATGCAGTTTTTTAAAATTAAAGATTGAATATTGAAATTTTTGCTTTTTTAATTTGAAAGAAGGCTTTTAAAATGTAATGATCTTTCTCAATAATTGCTTTGTAAACTTAATAAAAGTTAAAATATCATTTCAATCTTGTTTTAAAATCGCTATTATTTTCAGTTAGTAAAAGAGATTCTTTGCATTAATATTGTATAATTATAAGAGAAATAATTAATTTAATAATAAATTTTTCTGTAGAAATTATATATATTTCTAAAATATCAATATATGTGTAAAAATTTAAGTCAGTAATAGTTAACAATAAAAATAAATTAAGTTATAAAAAAATAAAAAATCGCCTTTGTATTTGTAAGACAGATTGTCTTTTTAATAAAGAAGAAAGAATTAAATCTTTCACATTTATTAATAATTGTCTTTTAACTTCTATCCAATTTTCTCATTCGACGCAAATTCGTTGAAGCTTGTCGTTATCGTAAATAGCTGAATCCGATGTCGTTATATGTCGGTAAAGTAAAGGGAAAGGAACAGCTGAGAAGGGTTTCACGTGCGTTACAAGGGAAGGGAACGGCTTAATTGAATAGTTTCGCAACTGAAAACGCGATAGTTAGCCTGCGATGGGTCTACAACGTAATTCCATGATCATCTTATGACGACAAGAGTCGTTAAGCAAAAAGTCCTTATAAATGATTTAATAAGCTTAAGTTTTTTTTTAATTTTTGAAGGTTTCTTACAATTTCTAATAATAATTCAATAATTTTCGCCAACAATTGTACATATATACAATAAATGCAAAAGTATTATATATACAGGAAAGATACCTTTTAAATAATTAAACTTTGGAAAGTAAACATCAATTAGCAATTTATTAACGAAGAATAAAATAATTATTATTTCTCAAAATTATTTTACCTAAAAAGATATAATATAATAAAATATATTATTTTAATAAAATAAACAAAAATAAAAAATTATATTATTTGAATGTACAAAAGTATTCACACAGTTAAGAAATTTAATTTTGAAGATCACGAACATTATTTTCGCCAAGCCTTTCGCAAAGCGTTTGTATTAGAATTTATCATTAATAAATTGTTAATTAATTTTATTTTCTACAAATAAGATTTTTTAAACAAAAATCTCTCAGGTACAAATATTTTTTCTCAAATTGTTAACTTTTCGAAATTCTTAACACTGATCATCATAAAAATTCAAATTTTTTTTCTCCAAGTAGGACAATAAAATTATGAATAGGTCAAGAAATGGAACTGTTCGTTAATCTTGAGACGCCCTGCATATTCGTGTGTCTTTCTTTTTTTATCGTGTTTACGTTATAGTGCGACTATCGATTATCGCGAATGCTAACACCTCTCTACAATTTTTATAAACTGTGTTCTCGCCTTCCCACGTACAATGGGACGTATTATCATCGTTCCAGAACACGATACGGGGCACCATAGGTATTTGCAGTAAGTATCTTGTACACACACCCCCCTTTAGTGCGACGATGAAGGGAAAAGAGGAACAGCGGCGGTATCTCCGACACATAATACTCCATTATGTACCCACGAGGCGCACAAACGCAGTGCTTATTTATGCCTCACCTCATGGAGATAAAAAAAAGAAAAGAGGAGAGGCAAGAGGGGAGGTTTGGAGATACGTGGGCTTTTTCGTAACGGCGGTCGCGTCGCGAAGAATTTCGCCGGAAACCACCAGGACAATGCAGTCGGAGGCACGAGGATGATAACAGTGGTGCATTTACTTCACGCCGTCATAACAACGTATTTAGCGAGAGCAAAGTTGTTTTATCATTGCTGCTATTATTATTTTAAGTCGCGATAGCTGTGCAAACTGTCCACACGTTTTTTTTCCATTCGCACGGTTTTCCTTTTCAAATAAATGTGATCTCGAATTAATATAATTTATATAATGCGAAATATATTCATATTGGAAGATTCGACTTCTCTTTCTTGAGAACGACTCGTAGTCTTTTTTACGTTAAACTATCACTATTTATTGAAATCTCTCTCTCTTGTAAAATAATTACCTATAATACCTAATAATTCCTGGATTCTCCAGATATTTTATTCAAAATTCTAGATAAGAGATTAGAGAATTTTTTAATCTAATGAAACGCTTTAAAATAAATGAAGTGTAATGCAAACTTATTCTCTTCTATTGCTCTCATTTTAATTTGCGTGAATATAACTGATTGTTAACATTTTGTATTATCAAGAAAAAGATCAAAGAAACAACATCAGAAAGAGACAGAATTAAAAATTAAAAATTATAAAATTTCAATTTCTCTGAGTATCGATAAAATCCGAGAGAATAAAAAAGAAATTCTCTTCACATTTCAGGTTCTTTAAGTTTTTCCAAGTAAACACCCTCGTCTCAGCTATTTTATCGCAGCGATGAAAAAAATAAATCCTAATTAATAATTATAA
>Ga0157364_1006865_pt1 | contig 11742 bp, 5 predicted proteins | sample AttsexASBM2_FD_111476 | JGI IMG/M metagenome (GOLD analysis project Ga0157364, IMG submission 111476) | Fungus gardens microbial communities from leaf cutter ant in Ribeirão Preto, State of São Paulo, Brazil - Atta sexdens ASBM2 | ecosystem: Host-associated > Fungi > Mycelium > Unclassified ...
ATGACAGGTCACATGATGTGACGTCATAGGCCTAGAACATAGTAGAAGGGTCTGGAAGATGATGTCAGGGCACCTGGAGTACACATGGTGGCCTTGAGTAAGGAGTGAGGCAGACATGAGGACAAAGCATAGACTATAGGGCAGGCTTAGGTAGTGGTAGCATGGACCAGGACACATTTGTATAAATAGGACACTAATTAAGCAGAGACTCCTTGTCGAGTTCTCTTGTAAATCCCTACATTATACTTCCACTTTGAGGTTTACTCGTTAGTGAGATCATTTGTCCTTGTGATAAGTGGTTGCCACAACAGTTTGGTAGGAACCATTATATTTGACGCATTTTGCCCCCTAAACTTTGTACACACCTGACAAGTGACCCCATTTCCAGTAGTTTTTATATTAGAGAATACCAGGGTTTATGTTGGTGCCACAAATGGTGGCAATGAAGCTTCCAACATTAAACCTCCTATTGATGAGGCACTTTGCCTTCATTCTGTTTTGTGTATTCTATATGTCAATCCAAACAATAGCCATATCAGATTTGAGAGATACCTTTATGACTTTAGGTTTCGAAGCTAACACCATATCATTGAAAATGTGGGTAGTCTTGAGGATGTTGTCAATCTCATCAGAAGTGATGCGAGAGTTAGTCTTTTTGGAAAGGAAGGGAATACTGATAAGTTTTAAGTATGATTTTGATTGTAGAAGTCTTGGAGATTCCATATACTCTACTTCAATAGAATGAGCACTCTTGATGTAGTTCTCGATTGTTTGAAGGTTTAGGGGGTTAGTGACCTTAATGGTAGAAATGACAATACCTTTGTTTTTGACTTGAATAAAGTCAGCCAATACATCTAACTTGATATTCTTAAAAGCTCTATTTATATTAGCTATATGGTTGCTAGATTCTTTGACAAAGTTGTTAGCATTATCAATGCTCATAGGAATAATGACCTGTTTGTGCAAGGGCCTTTTGGTGGTCATATTGATATGAGGCTTGGATTTGGTTACCTTGCTGATAATTTTCTGGACCTGTTCAATTTTCTTGTTCTGAAGACTAGAAAAGGCTTTCTTAATTTTCAGAGTATCTCTTGCTGCATTAGCACTAATAGATTTTGAAGCATTCAAAGACACTTGAGCATATAACTTCTTGTTGACATTGGACAGGGGGTTTTTCTTGAAAAACTTAGAGATTTCATTTATCTCCTTAAATGACTTGGCCGGGATAGGGGAGGAAGGACTGAAACATAAGGGGAATTTACCTTATTTTTTCCTTTGGAATTGATCAAGTTGTTTAGAGCTATCGGACTAAATTTTGATTTGACCTTGTTCCTGAACAAGGTCTTCTAGTCATCAACATAGAGGTTGTCCCAATAAGCTTCATATAGGAATGAGATTAAACCCTATACCGCTTTACTGATACCTTTGAGGTTCTTGATGTTGTTAGCTTGATCACCTTCAATTGTCTTACTAAGAATATATTTTTGAATTCTTCCCAAGGATTCTTTGATGTTACTGATATCAGAGGCCAAATGTTCCATGGAACCGTGGAGTGAAATGGCCCTGAAGTTACTGTCCCAAGACTCTGGGTCTAGAGCTTGATTGATGTTATATTGAAGCTGCACATTGAACATGTTTCCATTATCTACGCAGTTGTTATTAAGATAGGTTGAATGGCCTTGCATTTGAAGAGAGGTTAGACACCTTGCTGACTTAAAGAGGTTGGCTACTTGGAGTAGCATATTCTATTTGGGGGCTGTCAGTCATAACAACCAGGTCATCCTTAACCATGTTGTCACTTTCACATTGAACTCTGGTTGCATAATCCTTATCACATTTGCTTAAGAAGATGGATAGGGTCCTAGGACTGTGAGTGTTAGAAGTTATTGTGTGACCTCTCACTTCATTATAATTGTTGCAACCACTATTGAACAGGTCGTTGACAATATCTATGTTCATGTCAGTATTACTGGTAAGAGTCATGTTAGAAGCTGGATTGTGAAATGCTGAAGTAGAATGAAATTTATTCCTGATTTCTCTAATAGGTGCTACTATGCAAGATGGTGGTTAAAGAGAGAGAAAGGCTGGTCATAATACATTCTGAGCTCTAATATTTTATTCATTTCTTTTATTTTTTCTAATTTTACTTTTACTTTTCTTGAACATAACATAACATATAATCTTGGTCATATGCTACAGAACAATATAGAAGGAGCTAATAATGACAATAGGTATGACTAAGATATGTTATCTTTATATAATTTAGAGTAGGATAAATTATAGCTACCACAAATTATAATGTACTTGTATAAATTGTACAGTAATAGAGTAAGAACTTCTTGTTGAGTTCCTCTTGTGATTCTCACTTGAGATTTTTAAGTCACTACTTGTGTTGTCATCTTAAGTTGTTCTAACTTGTGGTTGCCATTATTAGATATAGTTCATATCTCATTATTTGAGATCTATTAAAACTTATATCAGATTTATATAGTAAAGTAAATAATTATAGGCCTTGGATTTGAAACAACCTTAACCTATTCTCAAATTTTAAATATGTAGGAACAGGCTATTTCTTAATTGAACTACTTAGTGATTGAGAGTTTCTAGTAGGCCATTTTTGGTAAGCAAAACTAGTGATGTGGAAAGAACCAAACATAAGGTAAAAATGCTGGAATTCATGCTCATCAGATACCATAAAAAGTGTTAGTTCATTTAGACAGCAGGATGGTGGCTATAGAAGTCAGAATCTGCTGAAGAGTATATAACAACTCATCTGCTGAATGATCTAGCCTTTAAAATGGATGATGCTTAAGCATGATACCTATATCTTGCTGTTAGTGTTGAAGTGAGATACTGATAAGTAGACAGGTATTGGAGTCAGTGAAGAAGTTATAACAGTAATGCTAGATGAAATAGCTCCTAGTATAGTGTTGTGGCAACCACTAGTCACAAAGACTAATAGCACTACTAAGATAAACTTAATAAAAAGTATCTTGTGAAGATCATAAGAGAACTCAACAAGAAGTCTTTACTGTATTCTTATACTATTTATACAATACATAGATGGTCCATGCTAGCAATAAATACCCTACTCTAAAGTCCATATGCTATTCATAAGTGCATAATGTGTATACTATGAGATAAACATACTATTAACATATACCTTGATGTCATTCTTCTAGCCCCTTTTCCCAGATTCTAGGCCTATGTCATCATGTCATGTGACTACAGTCATGTGTTTCTTCATTGTCCAAGAAAAATAAAAACAAAAGAAATATTAAATCAAGAAAAATAAATGAAAAGAAAAGAAAAATGTTCAAGTACACCATAATATATAGATCTTAGTAGTAGTAGTAAATATTCAAGTAAGAACCTTGAAGACTGAAGTGGAAGAAGATTCCATGGTAACAGCAGTTAGATATAAATCAGTCAATCCTAAGAGATAGAAAAGCTTTATTTTAAAGTGTATGATTTTTTGCACTATCTATTAAAAGAGAATAAAGTTGAATGAGCAAGTATGTGTTATCCAGATACATAGAACATAGATGTTGAAATAACCTTTAGCTTTAGCTTATGTACTATGCCTCCTCCACTAGTTGCATAGATTACATATTTTGGAAGTATTACTTAGGAAGATTTGTAAAGAATAAGTCTACTAGAAGGTGGTGAGGTATTATTGCCAACACTAGAAGATAATGTTAGTTTTGATTGATTTTCAGAATAAGAGTTTACAGTATAACTACCAGCTTTATATACTAAGTATTTGACCTAAGGTAGTTATTTAAGAATAAAGACTATAAGCAAGTTATCTTGGATCTGAATAATCTTTGGGTATTAAGATAAAGATCTATGGAGTTGTCAAAACGTCTAGCAAGGATGTCTAAGATGAAATAAAGAGAGATAATCCATACTAAAAGAGAATTGGAATTATGTATAAGTTAGAAGGCATTATCTATAAGTTGAAATAAATATAGCTAGATTAGGATATAACAGTAGAAACTCAGCTCTTTTATTTACAACACTGTATTACATAACCTTTTAGCTTTCTTTACTCTCTTATTATTCTCAATTGATAGTCATTACAACTGCTAGTCATCTTCAGTTAGAAATCAAACTCTAGGCATAAAACAAAGCTAGCTGCTCAGCATAGGCAATTGTAGACAGTAGACATTTCCATTGTGAGTTATTTATATAGAGTAGAAATATTATTTATGTTACAACTTAGGCTAAAGTGCTAAGGAAAAAGTATACTTGTATATTGAGTGATACAAGAGAACTCAATAAAGTTCCTACTACAGAGTAGTCTACTTTATATACTTTTAGAAGTTGGTCTGTACATATCTAATCTACCCTAAAGCTCTAATTAAGTTCTTTCAGTAATTTCTATAATATTTTACTAAGTTATATAACTATATAACCTATATGTAATGTATGTCACATTTCTGTCATGCTTTGTGACATTTGTAACTATCACACCCTTAGCTAAGTTCCAAGAAGAAAATTAAAAACAACCAATAGTGCACTAAGTAAACTTATAGATGAAGTATCTCATGAGAATCACAAGAAAGCTCAACAAGGAGTCTCCAATATATTCATATACTATTGATACAAGTATACATGGTCCATGCTAATGATGAATAATCCTACCCTCCTACTCTAATATCTATATGTCATTCATAAGTACACAATATATACACTATAAGGTAAACATGCTATTAACATATATCTTGACATTATTCTTCTAGCTTCTTCTCCCAGGTTTTAGGCCTATGACATCATTTCATCTGATATGTCATGTGACTGTGGTTATAGGCCTCTTTATTGTTCAAGAAAAACAAAAACAAAAACAAAAGAAAAGAAAAATATTTAAGTCCAAATACATCATAATACAAGTTCACTTAGAAGATTTCTGATAGTTTAGTAAAAAAAATTATCTAGCTTAGGAATTTCCTTTTTAGGTATATTAGCATATATTTTTAGAATAGTAGTAAGTAAACAGATAGTTAATAGTATATAAACTAGAGTTAAGACAGGCTATTGACCTGGACTAGTAGTAAACACTTTCTTTAGTTTTTTTATTATGATTATCACCATCTATACTATTTCCAGTTCCCTCAGTTGTTAACACAATGATATAGCAGGGACTATAGCAAATCATTAAACAACAAAATAGAATTATAGCAGGATTACAACAATAAGTGACAGACTTGGTGGTAAGGTTGGATCAGAGAGAAGGAAGTGAGCAGTAACAAGAAAAAAGAGAAGAAAGAGTAGAGATGGTAGTCCCAAAAATTTTCAATAAGAATAAGAATGAGATAACAGGATTTACAAATATCTATTACCTTTATATCAGAATGAGAATGAGAAACATACTAAAACAAATAAAAATAAGTTGGATTTTGTTATATATGTAGAAAGGAATCACTAAAGTATAGAAAAATCATATTTTGAAAAAATTGGTAGATAGAACTTAAGAGTTTGAAACAGTAAAAGAATTTTTAAGTATAATACAGAAGAAGTTTGAATAAATTGATAAAGAGTCAACTAAAGTTAGGAAGCTAAGACTTTTTGAACAAGAGAAAAGAATAATAGAAATATATATATATATATCTTCAAGAAGTGTCATATCCTGATCTAGCCATATTTGTTCCAACTCATGAATGACATCTCTTTATTATCCATATTTTCTAATTTTTTCCAATACAGATTATTCACCTTCATTTCACTCTTTGCTAACTTCATAAATCTCCATTTCTAATATTTAAGAACTACTAGTAACCAAGATAATACTTAAGAGTCTCCATTCTAGGTAACTACCCTAGATAGCTTACTCAGTATATATAAGTAGTTTATACTATAAAGTTTTATCTTGAAAATCAACCAAAACTAATACTATCTTCTGGTATTGGTAATAATATACTTTAATAGCCTTATCTTTCTAGTTTCCTAAGTACTCTTCTGAAATATGCAATCTATATGTATCATAGTATACTTGAACTCTTATATTTTATTTTTATTTTATTTTATCTATTTTTCTTGATTTTTATTTTATTTTATTTTTATTTTTCTTTGATTTCTTGAACAACGAAGAGACATGTGACCATGGTCATATGATACATCACATAACATTATGTTATAGGCCTAGAACTTAAGAGAAGAGGCTGGAAGGATGACATCAAAGTATATATTATAGCATATTCACCTTATGGTATACACATGGTATACTTATAGTGTTAGAATTACAAATAATAGACTTAACAATTTTTATTTTATTTTCCTTTTATTTTTATTTTGGAGCTTAGAATTAGTGTTAGCATGACATCACATGTCACTGTTACAAACTGTCACATAATCACATATCACAATAGAATATAGTAGAAGGTCCTAAAAGAGAATAATATTATTACAACATGTTTGACACATGTTAACCTTAAGAATAACATATGATCTTTAGGATAGGTTAATAGTACTATAGTATGGACCAGTAACTTACTAGAAACTCTATTAAGTTCTCTTGTATCATCTAATACAATGTTCTTTTTCATTGATTCACTCTAAGATCTTTAAGTTATAACATATGACTGACATATAGACATTAGGGTAGGGCTATTTATTGTTAGCATAAACCATGTATCTATAGTATAAATAGAATAGCAATACATTAGAGACTCCTTGTCAAGTTTTCTTGTAATCCTCATAAGATTCTCATCTTATAAGACTACTTAGTATGCTATTAACTATCTTGGTGAGTGGTTACTACAACAATGTAACTTATAAAGACTTAGTATACAAGCTGAAGCTGAAGGTTGTTCTGACTCCTACCTTCTGCATTCTCAGATAATACATATTCTAGACTTCTGAGAGACTATTGTTAGATCTTGGATAATAAGATGTAAACTGTGTCTAACAAGAAGATTACAAGGGAAAGCAGATATGAAGAGAGAGCTCAAATTAAAGAATTTAAGAGAAGTTTAAATGTAGGAGTTAGGAAGAGGTTGATAAAAAGTGAGTTATCCTCTAAAATAATAGTAAATTGGTATAAAAGAGCTATAGTCCTAGATTGTCACTAGAGGCAGTTCAGAGCAGAAAAGAAGATGTATAGAATAATGAATGTCAAGTTCACAAATGGTGGACTTAGTGTTTCTCTATTTTACTTCTCATTTTTATTTTTATTTCATTTTATTTTTCTATTTTCTATTTTTAGAACAACTAGGGTTAGGGTGGATCGGTCACGCCATCACATCTGTCACAATTTGATGGCATAGTCACAAGACAGATCATGAGATGTGGGAGAATTTAGTAGAAGATTCGAGAACAGATGACATCATATAACATGAGCACCACATGTTGGCCTCATGGACTACATATGGTCATTTAGGGTAGGATGCACAGTAGTTAGCACAGACCATCTGTAGAATTATATAAGATAGACTAGTTTGTAGAAAAGTTCTCTATCGAGTTCTCTTATGTTACTTAATACAAGAGTTGTTCTATTGTCCAACTCTAAGGACCTTAGTTCATAACAATGAAGATATACAAAGGAGAAAATAAACAAAATGACAAACAATAGTAGAATGGTCCAAGGACAGCCACTAAAACCAAAGGTTTTACTATAATGGAAACCAAAGAGAAAAATATATATAGAAGAAAAGAATTGGAATTATAGAAACTAACAACAGCAACAGAGTCAAGAATATACCTTAGTGTCCAGATATTATAGACTGACTTCTGAGACATCTGAAACATTTGCTTTCCAACTTTGGATAAGACTCTAATCAGCTCTAAATATATTTTTGTATTCACACCTACTTGTACATGGATCAATCTGTCATGTTTTATTGCCTAGTAACTTGTTACCTAAACTTCAGATTGTTCTATCTCTTAGAGATGATCTCTATAATATTTCCTTAGCTATCTTCTACACTACTATTTCATTAGCCACAGTTCCAACTACAGTACTTAGTACTTAAGATCAAGTAGATACTCTGTAGTTCTCCAGTCTGGTAATTGAACTCTAGTGACACACTTTCTTTTCTAATACTTCATCTGAAATTATGACTATGTAACAAGTAGTTGGCACAACACATAAGTTGAGGCTAAGGTTGTTGTCTACAGTTCAGTTACAAGTACATAAATAAGTATTCTAGCTTGATCTGCAACCTAATACTTTTATTCACTCTCACAGATAACCACATTTGTTCTGGATAAGTTTCCAATTTGATCTGATCTATCTTTTATGTGACTAACCATAAATATCTGCTTGAAGTAAGAACTGTACTTAATACCAAATACTCTGAGAAACTATAAAAGAACCTGTTCTTTCAACTCCTACACTGCTACTGAAGTCTGTGAAGTTTTCTTCTTCTTTAGAATGCTGAAAACTGCTATCAATCCCACAGGGTTCATCTAACCAACTCAACTGTTTTCCACTACTAACCTCCATTGAGTCCAGTCTTGTTTATTATCACTACCTTTCTTTTTTCATTGCTAATAATAACCTCTTCTTTCCAGGCTAATATTCTAGATGTTTTCATCAGAGGTACTCCTGACTACACTGTTCTCATCATTTTCTTTACTTTGTTCTCTTAGATTTTCCTAAAGATAAGCAGTATATTTAGAATATTCTGTTAATGAAACTTAGATTTTCTTGAAGACTGTGAAAATCCACAAACTCTACAGACTTTGTCTAGTTGTTCTAACAGAGACCCAACTTTCCATCACACTTAGCTAAGCAAGCTCTCTTAACTCCAATTTCTGTGGACTTCATAACAGACTTTTCTGTTTCCTGGTACTACCAAACTTTGCCACAGAACTTACAGACCTTGTTACTGTTAATCTCAAACCCATGCTTGCACTCCACTCTTTTGGAAGTTCTCTTGAATCATTACTCACTTTCTCTCCATCACTATTAAATATACCCTACTTTTTCAGATAATGTTTTAAATACTTTGACCTAAGTTTCTAACCATCTGCATGCCATCATTCTGATGTTAGCTTATTATTATTCTGCTAGATTTCAGTGAATCATAGGATATTTAGAAAAGTAGCCATCTTCAAGAAACCTTATCTTATTCTCTTAGGTTTTTTTGAAGATGAATTGTATTCAATTAATGTTTTGATAATATATAATTAAGTTTTTCTAAAGACATAAAACCCTATACAACTCTATGAACTTTGTTCAGTTGTCTTAAAAGACCCCAGCAAGATATTAATACAATGGATGTGAATAGAAGAGAGAGAGAGATGAGGAGATGTTTCAATTGTAGAAAGAAAGAACATATTACAAGGGATTATTAGTTTAGAAAAAGAAAATTATGATATATAGCAAACTATGGGAAAAGAAGAAGAGAAAAGTAGAAAACCAGCAATTTAAAGTCTAAGAAATACTGGCTATACACTCATCTCCAGGAAATCCTAAGAGAACAGGATGGAGATTCCTAAAGATGATGACTACTCTATATAATAGCAGGTTCATTCTAATGTGCCAGAATGCTGTTTATATAAGCAAGAAATGATGATACTTAAGTAATCAGGAACATTTTAGAATGGAGGGACTGAATTAGAAAAGTGCTAGAGTACTTAACAAGCCACTTCTAGAGTATGGGAAAGTGGATGAGTAAATAGGTAAACAAGTACAGATGACAATAGCAGACTATGGAAGACTATAGATTATTATGGAAAAGTAAGAGAATATAGAAAAGAGGAGTTAGGTGGTATGTCTAGATAGTTAGGAATGTTTGTATATAGCTTGAAATGATCTAGAACATGGGAAAGCATATCAGTGGATAAGGGTCATAGAACATAGATCAACTGGAAAACATAAAAGAGAAAAGCCCCAAAAGAGCAAGTTCTGAACTTCTTACAGAAGAGCCTAATAGTTCTTAATTAGGTTCTTATAACAAGTTTGCTGTACTTAATAGAGTAGATAATAATGATACAATATTAATCAGCAACTCAAATAAGAAAAAGAATGTAAGAAGAACAGTGAAACTATTGAGGGAAGTTTGAATCAAAATTGAGCTGGAAAAATTAAATATACATGAGAAAGTAGCAATGGAAGCATTGTTAGACAGTAGAGATATAGTGTTGTTCATGAATCCTAAGTATAAGGATTCAAGTTGGAAAAATTAAGAAAAGTTATACTAGTAAAAAATATGATTGTCTATATTTTATTATAATCTTTTACTACTTAGCAAATTCCTGTTAGAAGACATGATTGTATATATAAGTTTAAGTCTGCTCTATGAGTAGCTTGTTGTGACAACCACTAGTCACAAAGACCAATAGTGATACTACAAGTAAATCTCAAAGTAGATATCAAGTGAGGATTATAAGAAAACTCAACAAAGAGTTCCCAATGTATTGCTATCCTATTTATATAATAGATACATGGTCCATGCTAATAATAAATAACCCTACCCTAATGTCCATGTGTTGTCCATGAGTATACCATGTGTATACTATAAGGTAAACATGCTATTAATATATATTTTGATATCATCCTTTCAGTTTCTTCTCCCAAAGTCTAGGCCTATGACCTCACATCATGTGACATGTCATGTGACTGCAGTCATGTACCTCTTCATTTTTTTAAAATTTTTTTAAGTCAACAATTTATTATACAGTGTGTGATGGCAGTCCGTGCCTACAAGAGGAATTATATATGGAGTATTAATACCCTAACCTTTTTATGCAGTTATCCAACACAAAGGACTACTAAGGAATTGAACCCATAATCTCAAGTAGGTTTGAGGTAGGCATAATATACATGGATGGGGGGCTCTTTCACATGTACCTTTTCATTGTCAAATAACAAAATAAAAAGAAAAGAAATATTAAATCAAGAAAAATAAATAAAAGAAAAGAAAAATGTTAGTGTCCAAGCACACTATAACATAGCTTAGTTATACTCCCATGCTAGTTATTTTTTTAAATCAACAATTTATTACACAGAGCATGATAGCAGTCTATGCTTACTGAATAGTATAGGATCTGAACTCACAACCTTAACAGTAGGAAAGAGTAAGGCATAACCAATGTGGTAGAATGATTTATTACTATGCCATCTCCCCTTTATGCTAGTCATTTACTAAGACTAGCTTTTGATAGACCAGTAATTACTCTCACTTTATTCTGATATTAGCAAAACGATACTTATTTTATGTTATGGTGACTAGATAAAAGCATGAAAGAATTTTGAAACTTTAGGAAATCCTAAGTATATTCTGTCAGGAGTACAGTATGAAGTACATATATAGTACCAGCCAGATGTCAAAGCTAAGCTTGACATTGCGCACTTTTAGCATAACTGGTTCAGTGGCTGGTCTGTTCCTAATATATTCCAAATGACTACTAGTACAACTACTTACTTATTCACATACTAGTGCTCACCTACTTCTCTGCAGTCTGCAATTATACTTAGCAAGCTGGACACTCTTTCTCTTTCTTTTTACTTCTCTGTGATATTAAAATTGTAATAGTCTCAATGGAGTATGAATGTGAATTTTATAGACACACTTGCTTCTCTTACTCTCCTTGAGTAAACCAATGCACCAATACAGATGGGAGAAGTGACATCCACTCTGGTTCTGGGCACATCTTCTGAAGTAGTTTCCTTTGTTCTGAATGACTTTACTCGAATTCTACTCATATGAATTTTAACTACTTACTGCAGCTATACACAATAAGCCATCATCTAATACTGAGACTGGACTGAGATGTTGATGTGTATTCGCTGCGATC
>Ga0157364_1006866_pt1 | contig 11742 bp, 8 predicted proteins | sample AttsexASBM2_FD_111476 | JGI IMG/M metagenome (GOLD analysis project Ga0157364, IMG submission 111476) | Fungus gardens microbial communities from leaf cutter ant in Ribeirão Preto, State of São Paulo, Brazil - Atta sexdens ASBM2 | ecosystem: Host-associated > Fungi > Mycelium > Unclassified ...
ATCCCTTCAAAAAAAAAAAAATTTTCAAATGGAAAAACACAACAAAAAAAAAAAAAAAAAAGAATTTAAACAATAATACAATATTAAATACACCTTTTTTCGATATTGTTCCCAAAACGAGATTACACTTTAACGTTACGTTCCGTAAACAATACAACAGAAGGAGCAATATTGAAGTGTTTAACGGCTGAAGAATGTCCGCTTAGCGTATCCGATCGAGCCTTTTTCACCTCGCATTGAATGTATTCCGTACCGCGTGCCAAAACTCCATGCCGGATAAACAGATTAATACGCGGTAACGGCGCATATATTATCCGCAATGAATTTCACACAGGGAGAGAGAGCGGGAGGGGGAGGAAGAGAGGGCCTTCCACTCGCGGAGAATCTCCCCCGTTCCCTTTTGCCGATTCTCGAGCCATGTGTGTGTATGTGTGAGTTGCCCCACCGCCCGCTTCATTGTTCAGTCGGCCAATCACGCCCACGGCTAAGGAGAGCTTGCGGCATCGCGCGTGGCGCTCGTGCGTTCTCGCCCGACAGACGAGACGGCCCGATTAGGCCGAATTCGCACGAGTTCGCTACCGAGCGGCTGAGCGTTGCAAGCGCGACGACCGAGGGGGGAAGTTGAAAACGATGCAAGAGAGGAGAGCATGAGAGAGAGCGTGAGAGAGAGAGAGAGAGAGAGAGAGAGAGACGAAGAAAGGGAAGAATCCGCGCGCGGTCCCCATCGAGTCGATTCCGACCTACGAGGCGAAGTGCGCAGCGAGCGGAAAGAATCGGGGCATCTGTAGGCGACCCCCGGAAGCGGGCTATCGAGGTGTTCATTCGATTTCCGCGTATCCGCACGGGGATGCCAAGCGGCCCGTGAAAAGTATGTTTTCGGTACCTTCCTCAGGCATGTTCCTGTGATTAATCGATCGCGTCCCTCCCCCGCTTTTAGCCGAACCGCTAAATAACTACTAAATCGAGATACTCGAGATTCCTTCAGGATGGATTTAAAGTGTCTCGAAAAGTCTCTTTAAGAAAACTGTATTATTTATTCAATACGTTATTCTAATAATCCATAAAGTTTCGCGCTCTACAAAATTCTAAACTTACGCCAACAACATGCAATTTCCTTAAAATAACAAACGACGAGTCCGAAGTGTTAATCGCGCTGTAAAATTACTAGCATTTTAGAAAAACACTGGGTGACGTTAAAACACGTGCGACATTAACGGCAGTCTGATACAAAACTGGGGCAATGATTAGGAGTGGGGCAGGAAATCGCTAATCAGGCTTAATTAGCCAAGGCTCCCAGTGCAATTGGGATCCTGCGGACGGTGAACCAGATATATATACTCCCGTTATCATTATCATTGTAAAGCCGCCAACGTACGCAAGCGTGGCTGGCATTCTACTGCCCGATGTAAAGCGGCTCGGCTCAGCGGCTCAGCTGAGAGCGGGAGACGGCGTGATCTGTCGCCCTCGGCGGCTGCGTCCCAAGTGGCGAGACACGGCCAGCGGGTGGCGGCGCGCGGCAGGTGCAGCTGACGGCGCGGCCGAACGGGAGGGAGGGAGAGAGAGAGCATGCTTTCGGCTCCTCCCGATGCGAGACGACGCGACACGATCGTCGTCGCTCGACTGGACGGCGGGCGCGGAGTGTATATAAATAGGCGGCACGTCGACCGACCGTCTGGTCTCTCACCGGTGTTACGCTATTGCATGCACGCCACTTCGTGCGAGTACATGAGCGAGAGGGGTGGTTTTCTCGTATCGACTCGCGCACCGTGTCTCTGCATTACCGACAATAACAATGACGATGACAGTGATAATGATGATGACGATGATATGACGGCTGAGTCTTTAGTGGATATATATCTATCTCGAGAGGATTTTCCGGTCGAAAGAACCCTTTCGGAAAATTCATACGTCAACGTATCATCTTCGATAAGCAGTATCCGCTTTTATCAAACTTTCTTCGAATGCTTATTCATATAAAATCATATATCTAATTTAAGAAGAATAAGATAAGAATAATTAGAATTGAAATAAAATTAGAATAGGGGAATAATTCAATAAGTATGTTGATGTCTATAGTTCTATGATTGCAAATATGTGAAATAATGTTGACTTATATGCATTTCTTAAAGATCATAAAAATAAAAAGAAGGATCGCAATGATAGAAAAAAATAATAAAAGAAGGAGAATAGAAGAACGTTATAGCTTAAAGCAAAAACATTGCAAAATGTTCTTTCGCTTAAGAGAGAAACGTAAGCATCTTTTAATTAATTTTGTAAGCTTCTGATACAATTCATTTCGTAATGCGACAGGAATACTTTTTGTGCTGATAAACATCGTGCTGAGTATGCAGGATCCTTCCGAAGGATAGGTAGCCCATTGGTCCAGCGGGAAACTTCAGCGACCAACGGTTTGCCGCAGAGAGAGAGCGTCACATCGATCGCAAAACCAGAAGCTTCTCGCGGAATTCTCCGGCGCGTTCAGGAAAGGGTTGCGCTCATTTCACTCACAAAACAGCTATCAATTCTCATGAAACTACAATAAAATAAAATAAAATAAAATAAAACCATATACAAAAATAAAATGAAACAAATATTACACCTCTCAATCACCACGAAATCTGATAAAATTAGTGCTTGATTACATATTGATTAAAACAGTTGAATTACGCCTGAAGGTAAAATTTATTGGCAGAAAATTTTTATAATTTATATATTTAGTCAATTATATACAGATTATATTAATCGCGGATTTGAAGATTGATTTAACGTCGAGGAATCGGCACAATTACGTCTTTCTAACGAAATAATTAAACGTAACCATAAATGGATAAAATGATGCGAAGAAGAGAAAGACAGGAGCCAGATGGAGAATCACGATTGGTGGGCCGATAATACGTAGGGTCCAATTAGAGCGCGTAACGTTCATTATACCGAACTCGCGCGACAGCGACAGCGACACGACATTACGAATATGCGGAGGGAATACCGCGGTAACGCGCACGCTGTTGCCAGATTTTTTTACATCACGTGTCTCCGCGTGCTCCGATTAATCGCGAGCGACGCGGCATGGTGCTTGCGTACGCCTTAAAAGCGCCCGAAGGCCATTACGTAAGCGTCGACTACGTTCTCGCTGTGTCTCACTTCAGCGACACCTCGTCATCGATCCGCGATTTCCATTTCGAGGCACAGCGCTCCTCAAAAAGGCAGAAAAAAAAAACACAGAGGCCACTTGGGGATGACCGTTGAATGAGTCGAGCGACTTTTCGTCGTTGATGGAAAAAAAATTAATTAAATAAGGCTCTCGCCATGAACTTTCAAATTATCATCGTTATGGAGTGAAGTTGATCGAGTGTAGTCGCCATTCGTAAGATATTCTCGATTCAAATCCGATTTCGAGCCGACTTCGAAGTAATGTTCATTGTCACTGTCTTAGACATACCGACCGAGAGAAGAGTGAGAAGCAGATAAAGTGAAATACTTTTATCCGTTGTCCCAAAGTATGTAACACTTGGGTCGGAATCTCTTTTCTGACGATGACCCGGCCATAGTGCTCGCAGCGAAGCGGAGCCTGGACATATCGTAGTGATTGGGATCAATACGTTTAACCACACTACCACGCAATAACACCCCTGCCCGTCCCCTTTCGCCTCCATCGACCTCACTCCGTCCGTCTCTCACCCTCCGCCTCTCGCTTCCGCTCCTTCCATCCGCTTCGCCTCCGTCGACCTTGCGGCGAATTCTTTCGTGTACCGCGAAAATCCGCATTGAGTCGCGTGAAGGCAAATTTACATGATTCGCTTCTGAGCGAACTCGCTCGGTTTCACCTGTCGGACAAACGATCTTAGGACACGTAAACAAAAGCCTGCCTATGTAAAACATTTCGCTCGTAATAATCGTATTCAACATAAATTTAAAGACAGATTTAAGATCGACAAAATGGATACGTAGAGACTCCGTATAGTCATCTAATAAGAAATATTTGAGAGATCGCGAGATATCTGTAGAAGATTCTATCGTTACAGGGTTGCCACAAATTTCTCACCCTAAAAATTCCATAACTTTTCCCTGGTTTCTATAAAGTTTCACAACTTACTCTGAAGCTTTCATTTTTTTAACACTTTGAAATTTTTTTAGTCTCATCCTGATATGGAATGTGAAACTGTTAATATTTTGTTGAAAGAGTAGTTTAACACAGCAATGTAAATTACTATTAATGTTGCTAAACACTACTTGCATTTGTCAATTGTTGTTAGTATTCCAAAACTCCAATGTGACGTACAGACATTGAACTTCTTTAAAGCCAAGAATTTTTATTTTTCAGAAAATTTGGCAAAATTCCCTGAATACCGTTTTTAATTTCCCTGACATTTCTCCGATTTCCAGTTTTGTAAAACCCTGGCAACCCTGATGATTCTACTAGGTAGGGAAATCTCGTCTCCCTCGCTGTTCTGCAGTCATAACACGGATTATAAATAGAGAATGTACAAGTGTAACGGGATAAGAATACCAACGAGAGATTTGTAATATCGTTCACATTTCGACCAACTCCCGATCCTCCGCCGAGCTATGGTTTAATCGAGCACGAGAGGAAGCGGCAAACTATTTAAATATAGGGAACAATTTAAGTAATTGCGACAATGGACCGAGTGCGCGATAACTTTATATTTGTACCATCGCATTGTCGAATATATCGCGACTATGATCTCGCAGTTTTTCATATCTCGCGGTCGCGTGAATACGTATTTTCGAATAGTACGTTAATAACGGTACGGTTAAATAATACCATTAATGAGCAAACAGATAATGATGATGTTAATTCGATCGGTATTCGACGACCACGTATTATTATCCGAATCTCTTATTTACGGTGGGATCGAATCGGCAATGGCGCGGTCCTCCCATTAGCGCAGCTCCGATGCGTTCCTCCTAAATCAGCGTGACTGCTGCATTTCCGGCGCGATGCATCGTTTGCCGTTGTTAGTCGATTAATAAAATCGCCGAGTGAGCGATTATCCACGCGACGTAATTAATCATGATTAATCTACGATATGTTTAATCTCTCGTTTTTTTGTCCATTATGCCTTCGAATCAATGTTCATGCTCAATCTTATAGTTAATCGCATTTACGTGAAACGTAATCAATTCTGTAAATTATATAAAAATTAAAGATACTATCACTTACATTACATTCTTTAATTTCTGATTTAATTTGACATCCGTTGTTGATATCAATTTTTTTATAAGAATAATATATATCACTTGAATTAAGTAAAGTGATGCAAAAATTTATGATGTAATACAATAATTTTGAAAGATGAATTACGACTGTACTGTAAATCTATACACGGAGAGAATTTTTTTCTTAGTTTACTCTGAAAATATAATAATCGTAGGACAACATTGTACTTCGAAGAATTTTAATGTAAATCTCTCTCTTTCATTGATATAAAATTTATTATAATAAAATATCCAGAGAAAAGCTTCGATTTAAAGAAATTTTCTTTGCTATCAAATCTAAGAAATGACGTCCAAATCATGATTTTTTGGATTTGAACATAATTTCTTTAAGTCAAATAAATTTTATTTGATCTAAAAAAATAATGTTTAAATCAAAGAAATTTTTTCTTTAACCGTATATCTAAGAAAATTTCTTTGAATCGAAATAACCTTTTCTCTGGATGTATAAAATAAGTTTAATTAATTTTACTGACGTATATGTAAAAATCTTTAAAATATTGTATTGTACCGCAATTTATTTTTCGCCATTATATTTTCAGGGTAAATTTTAAAAAAAAATTCTTTCCGTATAGTGTCAAATTTAATCTAATGTAAGTCGCTATATCTGCTCTTCAATTATATCGTTATTTTTAAGTAAGAGCAGTGACGACTTAAGCCGGTCATAGTCAGATTTTATATTCAAGACCGTCTTAAGTTAAGTCTTGAGATGTCACGAACTAATCAGAGGTTTGCATTAGCATTAGCATCTTAATTACTGAAGACGATCAAATCGATGAAATAAAAACCGACTATAAATATCGCCCATAAATTAAGTTAAATTTGACACTCTATAGACTTGACCCACAGTCAAGAGTGCTATGATTTGAGTTGGAATAGAAAGACTCTCAATACAGAGAATATAAAAAAAGATTCGCATTTGCGTGAAACGTACTCCGTGCGAATTCCTTGCGATCATTCTCCATCAAACAGTTCCGCGAATGGGAAATCGATTTTCGAAGCTCGAGTGAAATTATTCGCGGGTACCCGGCGCATCTCGAAGCGGTCGGAGCCGCCATATTGTTACTGGATGCATTCGCCAGAAGACACCCACCACACTGGTACACCGACTCTAGACGCTAACTTTATACCTATTAAGGTCCGGGATCGATAGTGGGTACGTACTACGTATACGTCGCGCGTACTAAATACTGTATTGCATGTACAGGGTGAAGCAGCTAGAAGTCTGTAACGAGGAACGGAGGAATGGCAAGAAATCTCGAATACACGAAAAACAGTTTCGACGTGGCAAGCGACAACGGGATGGTGTCTCGCGTCTCAAGGAAGAGCCTCAGCGAAGCATCGAACTGGTCTGATCGGCGATTTAATCAGCGGAATAATCGAGCTGATGAAAATCACGGACTCGCGTCGCATGTAACGCGCGAATTTAATTCGACGCTCGCCCAATAAACATACAATGCGAGTCTGAGTCTGCTGCTATTATGCGATCGTTGATATCACTATGCACCGCCATGTACCGAAGAAGGAGCGGCAACACAGTGCGGCGAAAGCTCGCTCGATCATTGCCAACTTGACGACAGCTTCTGCGTCCTGCGGCACCTTCCTCGGTTCCGTGCATCTCACGCTTTAAGGCCGGTATTCATATTCTGTTATATTTTAACTCTCTCAAGTACAAATCTTAAGCTGTCATGAACCAATCGTATGGACATCGTATTAGTAGCTTAAGATATTACTTGAGACAGTTCTCCAATAAGAACGGAATATAAATATCGGTCTAACATCCGTTTCTATAAATGTAAATTAACTTTAATATCGGATTAATTTGTTCTTCTTCTTTTTCTAATTCTTAGAACTGAAAGATGAGTTAGAATCAAGAATAAAATTAAACTACATTTTCGGTAAAAACGAGAAAAATATTTTATCACTGAGACAGCATAGAAATAAATATTAACTGGATTTATTTTGATCTATATTTCACCAAGCCCAGTTCTACAAATATCATAGGTATATATTTTTTACATAAGGTTTAGAATCCTGTCAAACCAGTTAAGGATCAAGACTTCATAGGTCTGTAAGTAGTGACGGGACAAAACGGCAGTTTTGAATGTTGCATAATAACAGAGTGAAAGTAGTTGATTGATCAATGACGAACCGCCAAGCGGATCAGCGAGACTTGGGACTCTTCATTGGATTACAATGGCACTTATCAAGAGTCGATAGTCGGCCTAAGTCGGCCATTTTGACGGCTGTGTGATGTCCGGTCGAGAGTGGGGAAAAAAGTAAATGGCAAAGTCTTGCTGGATATTTCGAAGTATTGAGAATTTCGACATGAATCACGACGCTTATTGAGTTGTCGCCTTACTTTTATTTAAAGTCGATTGAAATCGATCCAAACAACACCTGATTTATTTATCGAACGCAGCCTCGAGATTATGTTACGCGTAAACTAACATACTTTTGCTCAAGCAAACTGTTTTAGCGCGAGTCGAGTAGGAGATTCGATTCCGGTGTATCTAAAGGGTTAATTAAAGACCGTTTGGATACAGGATACAGCGGAGCGCTTCTACAGCGATACCTATACCGCTTGTAACTTACATGGGGAACGGCGGGTTTCTATGCGGACTTTGGGCAAATGGAATCGACAGGGAGTTGAAGGGGGGAGGAAAGGGGTTGGAAATGGATATATATACATATATATACAGAGTGCTGAGCTCCTCTCGATCGATCCTCGAAGGATGTGGAGACCAACAGAGGTGACTCCAAAAGAGAGAGAGAGAGAGAGGAGGGGGGGGGTGAGAGGGAGGATAGGGAGGAGAAATAGAAGAGAGGAGAGCGAGAGACTCGTCGAGAAAATAACTAATAGGGGTGGGGTTGCAAGAGACGCTGCGGATGTGAGCGGATGTGGCGAGGAAGGGCAGAGGAGAAACCGGGGGGGAATGAGTTAGATAAGGATGAGAATATTGGGCCAAGTGGAAGGGAAACGAAGGGATGATGCTCGCGCTTGGAAACTACCTATGCCCGTCGCCGTGCCGGTACGAACAGTACTGCAAAATGTCGGGTACCTACGGATTCCTTCCGTGCCCGCGCGTATACATCGGGTGTCCCGGAAAGAGATGCGAAGTATCAACGTGGAGATCCGATAGAAGACGTATATTCGGTGAGAGATATTTGAGGCGGATGCCTCAATAAAATAACTGCACAAAGTCCGATTGAGTTTCAAGTACAATTAAATTAACAGCTAATATAAGAATCATTAAATTGACACGAAGTTATTTCATTATTGTTTCAAGAGTGCCAACAGATTCGCACGACTATTCGTACTTGAAGACTTAAAGCTTCAAGTGTCACAACCTGTCTAGACCTGTCTAGAATTTGTTTCTTGAATAATGAACCATAATTCAAGCAGTTTGCGAGTGCAAACATAAGATCCACAAACAAACGATCACGAGTTCTTGCGGCGAAACAATCGCGTGATTGTATAACGGGAATACTACGAAGGCTTTGATTCGACATTGTATAAATAGCATAAACCTTTGCGGCCTCTAGGGTCTCTACAAATAGGGGACCGCGTTGTATAAACGGTTAGTAGACAAGCAGTAGACTAGAGGACAGGCGGCAACGACTTAGGTCTCACTTCGATTCGAGCGAACAGGGCAGGGGCAGGTATAAATCTTCGCCATTGGACTTCGGCCGGGCGGCAAGCTCCATGGCGGGATTTCTTTCTCTCGCTTAGCCAAAGGAACGATCGATATACAGAGCACGAGTCGAGAAACTTGGACTTCCGGTTAACAGGTCTCGAGACTGAGAGACGCCTTAAATAACGAACGCGACTGTTTTATCTAATTATAAATTGCGAGTTGAGAAAAAGAACGATATCTTTTGTAATAGATTTACTTGCAGATGAGTAATATGAGCGGAAGTCCCGTGCTATGTATTTTCGTTAAAAGTTCGAGAACAAGGGCAGATCCTCGGATTTCTTGTCACATCACAAGAAGCCGTAACCGCCGTAACATTCCTGAAGCGATGCAAGAAGCTCGATCGCATGTCGGTGCATGCTGCATCATCGCGCAGTCGCGTGGGTGTGGGTGAAACTGCGTTTATGCGCGCACGCATATCTCGCGTCCTTCAGTGAAAAAGGATGAGAGGTTGAACAAAGAAACGCATGAGAAACGAAGCGCAAAGGATCACCTGCTGTTTTTCCAGCGATTTTGAGAATGAACATGTATTCGTATGAGAGTAAAGTCGAGGTAGGCGCTTTATATACATTTATCGCGTAAATCCGGGCCTGTTGCGTAGGCATTACCGCGAAAGTAATTCCGGGCGTTTGGTTTATCCCAACGCGAAAGAGGTCGATGGCGACCCTGGGCAAGTCGAGTTACCTGCAAGCGAAGTTATGTCTGAGAAATAACGCCTCGAATGCAGGCGCGTCGATACGTTGTAGGTGTGGGTTACTTACATGTATTAAGCGGCTTTCATGCGTGAATATTATCATTCTTTACTTTGTTCCATTGTAATCCTTCCTAACCGCGAATAAAATTCATAGCATCAGATAAAAAAAAAAAAAAGAAAAGAAAAGCTCATCAATCGTAGACTACATTCAGCAAAAAAAGGAGCTTTACAACTGTTGTGAAATTCTTTAATAATTAATCTTACCGTTAATTCTTCACTGGATCTAAATAGTATAAACCAATAATCTTAAAGAATTTTATAACAGTTGCAAAGCTGCTGCTTTTTCCATAGAACGCGATTAATCACGTACAAAGAAAGAAACGGACGCGGGGTAATGACATTGCAAACACAGTAGGTAATAGTCAACAATGTGTATGTGTGTGTGTGTGTGTGTGTGTGTGTGTGTGTGTGTGTGTGTGTGTGTGCGCGCGCGCGCGTGCGAGAGAGAGAGAGAGAGAGAGAGAGAGAGAGAGAGATAAAAGTCTGTTTTCTGTGGCTAAGACCGGTATTCAGATCTTATATGCAAGACCGTCTTAAGTACAGTCTCAAGTTACGAACCAATCAGAGAGGATATTAGAGTCTTAAGACATTACTTAAAACAATCTCGAAATAAAAATAGAGTATGAATACCGCCTTAAACTAATATACACTTTTGGAACTTACAGTGAGAATAGGTATACATTTGATATATCTATAGTAACTTTAAAAATAAAGACGCAGACCTAGAGAAAGAAAAGAGAGTACCGGCCGTGACGTCGGCGAACATGTGAGAGCACCCTTAAGCACACCCCTTCTTCCTCAGCCTCTCCGTCACTCTCGCGGCTCGGCGGGCGCGCGAGAGCGTCGAGCTCGCGCACTTGACTGCCGTGCTCTAAGTGAGAGCGCCACGTGACGTCGTCGCGCACGACCCCAGGCCGCTATGTTTCCGATAGCACGCGGACCGATCGCACGGCGTACCGCGATTGGCCACACCTTTTCGTGCGACCGCGCCGCTCTTCGGATGCGATGCAACGATAATAAAATGACCGACTGCTCCCCCCCCCCCTCTCTCCTTCGATGCGGGCGACATAACGCGAAGTTGTGACGGATGCAAAATGCATGTGTTACTACTTCGCGTGCGGACCATATACGCAAATGCGAGTAACCCGGCAACGTCGCCAATCTGTCTGTCTGTGAGTCGGTCGGTCTGTCAATCGGTTGGTCAATTGGTTGGTTGGTTGGTTGGTTGGATGGTTGGTTGGTTGGTTGGTTTGTTAAATGTATACAAGGTGTCGCACATAAAAGATCTTATACTTTACTCTTTAACAGAATATAATTTCGATTCTCTCTCCCCCCCTCCCTTCTCTTTTTCTTTTTCTCTTGTTCTTCATCTTTCATGCTTTCAGACCCGATAATATAGACATACCGCATATCTGTGAACGTTCCACTATAGCTATGTATATATTATTCTACCAATAGTTATATACATGCTTAACCCATCAATTCCATCGATTCCATTTCTGGGATACCGAATATTATTGCAATTTTCTTCAAGTGATATGGCTGATTTAGAAATCCAGAATAAGAGCCAATCGACGATCGTACCTGGCGTTTCAAAAATGGACATATTATACCAAATGAGTATACTACCATGTTTAATAATGTCGTCTTAACTGTATTAGCTATACAGACAGTTGGTTCCCTCCCGTCTCTCCGCCGGGATGACACCCGCTCGTCGATACTCTTTGTCGGCGTTACGTCATCGAGAAACGCGGATACTAAATGTCTGAATAAATGTAAGTACGATCGATATAGGCGGGTCGCTGTAAATAATATATTGAACGATTAAGTTTCTTTTATGCTGAGTATGCAATGTGACTTGGGACGAGTCAACAAATTTGGAAGAAGCGAGTTCTATACTCTTGAAATGGCATCGAAAAAATGTTTTAATTATACTCTCTAAAGGAGTCTTGGAGTGGAAACTCTTCACTGTAAAGAATGAAAATTGAGCTAGTCTTGAAAAAAAAAAGTGGCTCAATTTTCAATCTTTAAGAGTGAGATTTCACTCTTCGGAGTAAC
>Ga0157364_1006867_pt1 | contig 11742 bp, 8 predicted proteins | sample AttsexASBM2_FD_111476 | JGI IMG/M metagenome (GOLD analysis project Ga0157364, IMG submission 111476) | Fungus gardens microbial communities from leaf cutter ant in Ribeirão Preto, State of São Paulo, Brazil - Atta sexdens ASBM2 | ecosystem: Host-associated > Fungi > Mycelium > Unclassified ...
AATAAATATATCTTTAATAAATATTTGGCAGTTATTCAACTAAATATTGATTAAAATTGACTATATTTTTTTTTAGTGTGCGAAAGAAATTTTGGCGTTATGTTCTTCAGCGTTATGTTCTTTATACGCTATAAATGCGTGAAACTTTGACGTGATTTATATTTACTTACCGAGAGTAAGATTATCGGTTGGCAAATTGCATATTCGAATATATGTGAAGGCGAGTGGCCGCGTGTATACGTCTGCCAATGTGTAAGTATCAAGTTATCCCAGTTCCGAGTCATGAAGCTGACATGGTTTGCGCGCTACCACATATTTCGCTACGCCACTAATTCCTTGTATACAATTGCGATGCAGTCTCTCCTCTATCGATTTATTTCTACGTTATCATCTCACCTGAATCTTCGTTGTCTCCTGTTCTACGTCTTCTCTCCACTTCTGACATACATCCATTTGACGAATACATTGAAAAAGTGCGCGGGAAGTCGTTTATCCGCTTATTCGCATTCTACGTTCGTATTCTCGATGGGCAGAAGGTTGTCGGAGAGCTCATGCCCATTCGACGAGAAAGATAACAAGATGCAAGAGAGGCTTTGCATGACAGTTAATTATCCTGTTCTGCGAAACATTCTATAGCCGCGTGGGTGAAACCTGTATAGGTGTCATCTGTGGTTAATGTTCTTTTGTAGACGTAGGAATGTATAGCGACTATCTTGAGCGCATTAATTAAAAACTATTGTTGTTATATATTTTTCAGTTAACTTTATGTTTTCAGTTAACTTTATGTTTCGTAATTAGAGACATAAATGCACGTAATGAAAATATATGAATAAGAATAGTAATCGTGGAATGTTTCTTATAAAGCTTTTTTATAAAGTAAATTTACTTTTTTACTTGTGTATGTATTACATAAAGAATTTTTATTTCCTTTCATTCGTCTAATATAAAAGTCCTTTTCTAATATCTATCAATATTAATCATGAATTATATATAACAAAAATATCGAAAACGTTTTTGATATATAAATCTTGAAGTGAGTTAAGACGTGAGTTTACGTGAGAAAATTGATGACATGAGAAAACAAAGCAGCGTTTCGTGCATTCATATAAAACCGTTAGTCGGCATACCGACATTAGCTATTCTTCGTGTACACATTGTGTTTACCATACAATCCTTTCTGATCGCTGTCTGTACGTCAGAAATCGAAGACGAATACGCGCGATGAAGTTTGACCTTTAATTTGATGCATCATGTTTTACATTATCTTATCCGAGATTAACGGCACTGAGGAGTACAAAATTGAGAAACTCAAAGGAAAGAGACGATTCCGCGGAGATCGGCTTCCTTTGACTTGGGTGTTATAGTTAATTATGTCCGCCAGCGTGGCACGTCTTGACTATCGGTGAACAGCGCGTAAGCAGTAAACGCTTCGCTAAGTAGAGAGGATATTAATACGTTGCCTTAACGGAGATGCTTTACGTCCCTGTTCTCTCCCTCTTAGTAGCCCAATGGGGGCTATAAGCTCGTTCCGCGAAATCATTTCCTACGGCCGCGAGCGGCTAAGTTCCTCGACCGGTGTAATCGATATTAACCGAGCATTATTCAGCTTGCCCATTTTCCTGCTCCCTACGATTTAGCGTATATTGCCGCTCTTCTTGCAGATACATTAGAATACACATATCTACGCACGCACGCATGCATGTGCACGCGCAATGAAGACCTGTCAGCGTTAATAAGTAACGGCCGGGTCTTTTCGCGAGATTTATTTATTTGACGTTTCCTATTCAAACGTATATCTGCCGCCAGCGCACCTAGTGCATCAACCCTTTTCTACTTAGACCGTTAAAAGACATACCGGAACGAATGCGTGTACAGCGTCGATCCATCGTCCGCCTCGAAAATGCGACGCTGTGCACTTTGTCGGGGAATACATTTGTTAAACTACCGTACGGTGACAAAGAGGATCTTCTTGGGGGGTTAAGCACATCCATATTCCTGCGTTGCGGTACTGTGATGTCCCATGGCCCCAGTGACCCCATGTGCTCCCGGCCACGCCACTTCTCCTTCTCTTCATCCGCGGTCATTTCAACGGTCTTTTCTTTCCTTCCCACCTCAATCTTTCGCTACCGCGTTTGGTTCCTTGTAAGTATTTTCAACTCTATGCTTCGCTGCATCGCCGCGCACTGGTATCGGGCGGTCTTTTTTACACTTGCGGCTTACCAAGGTGCACGCATACTTTTGTGTGCACGCAGTGGTCACGCTCGCGGAGCTCGACGAACGGCCGTACGTATCTCGCGTCGGTGTACCACTGAGTTGCCTACGTAGGTACATACTTAGATGAAGATGTATAAGTTCGAGGACTACGGGATCCTCCCCCCCGATAGACACGATCGTTGAAACGTGTACGTGTGCGCGCAGGAAAGCGCGCGGAACCGAACAGAACAGAGGCGGAAGTTCATGGTTACCGCAAGCCAAAGCGGCTTCGGCAGCTGGTACGCTCGCCGCAGAGAACATTTCAATCGGAGCCGCGAGAGTCTTCGAGGTCCACCGATTCTGATCCGAATACCGATATTCAAGTCCTTGGAGGTCGCTAAGATTTCAGCCGGAAGGAAATGTTTCACAAGACGCAGAAGGCTGAAGAATATCCAGGATATTGATTGGCGGAGATTGCTTCTAGCTATTTCCTTTTTTTTCCGAGGAAACGCGTGACTATATTCCTAAAAATCTCCGTAGATTTTATACAAAATATCTTAGTATAGAACATAATAAACAATGAGTAAATTTTTTATCACAAGAATAACTGTTTAATTACATATCATTACACATTATACAATTTACAAGGCTTTAATAATTTTTATGTAATCCCTTTCATCGTATTTTCTGCTATCGCGCAGTATTTCTATCTTTTCACTCTCCACGATGGAAAAAGTAATTTACTTGCTTTAAATAATCGGCTAAGTTCATTTTTCTTAGCACCTCTAAAGTTTCTTGATGCTTGAAGAATATTTCTTCTTGTCCTTTATAATCGCCGCATATAATTCATAAAGAAAGAGATGTTGTTTTTAATTCCTTAATGTTAAACCTACCTATTTATTTAATAAAATTGCTCAATTTTATATGTATTAGTTACAAGAGAGTTCACCTATTATATTTTTTATATTTATTTAGACATATCGCGTTGTTTTTACCTTGCTTTTCTTGCTTAAGAGAAAAATATTAAAATTATTATTATTTAATATAGAATTAATTTATACTTAATTTGTAACTTGATTTAATTTTCTTTGTTGGCAATGAAAATAGAGATTTAATATTACATAATAGTCATAAAACGTAACATGAATTAATTTAATAGTTATTTCGAAAGAAAAATAAACAAACATTACATTACGATCGATTTTGATACGGCCTAAGAATAAATGAATTCACAAAACGTTTACACGCAACTCAATTATGTTTTATATATTTCTCTAATGTTATTATTATTTTAGCTATCGCGTTTGATGCAAGAATAAATAGTCTCTCAGAGAGACAAGACCATGATTATCGCGTTAGACTTGCCTTTCATTATCGTTTCACCAAAGAAATTGCCAGTCAGCGCGTCTTCCTGATCGCGGATGTCATTACTAAGAATTGTTTGTCTTGTATAATTGGGTGTACGATGTGTTTATCTGAGAGCGTAATGTCTCCGGCCTTTCTCTGGCAAGTCTCTGTAGACGCGAACAATCCTGCAGGCAGTCGCTGTTATCGATCCGCGGAGTGTAGCCACCTCGGGTTAGAGGAATTCAAACTGATACGGGGAAACAGGTGTCTCCCACGGGGGCGTGTACAAGAACCATCTCGAGAGTTAGAGACGGATAGCAGAAATTACACCGGGTATTTCCTTCGGATTAAGCCCCTCGCCGCACCTTACCCGTTCATTGATCCTTTTACCGCTATTCGTTCAATTCGAGATTCGTGATTCGTAATTCGTGTCGCCTACGAAAAGAGACGAGTGCTTCGGAAGGACGCACGAGAGTCCACGCGCGCATGGGTACAGGCGTATGTACTGTATTATGTACATATCCACACACTCAAGCGTACACACACACATGTATACACGTGCATATCTATATGGGTGGCAGGAAAAGGGAAGACCAGGAACCGCTAGCTAGGATATTCTCGCTGGGTGAGAAAAGAAATTGAGAATTTCACGCTTCCGTTGGCCATTCGAGAACTGGCTGAGAGTATAAATATATGTAGTATATGTGTGCGGTCTCTAATGGTCGAAAGAGGGGACCTCTCCGTCTTTTCGATCCTGTGTGAAATCACATACTCCGCCGATTTTCCTCTATTTTTCAACTATCTCTTTCTCTCCTTCTTTCTTCCTTTCCGATTCTTTCTGCTTACCTCTCTTTCTCTCTTTTTTTCCATCTCTGTCTATCTTCCGTTTCGTATTTCATCGATAATATCGTTGCGATGGACGGCGGTCATCCCGTACTTTACATACTAAAAGCTTTTAGCCACGGTTATAGCCGCACACGATAGGATCGTGAGATAACTTATATTGCGTTTCCTTCACTATTTATTAGTTGTAAGTGCCTATTTATGATAACTGTGATATATTGATCGAAATCTGCATCATGCCGCATATGAGAGGCGATTTAACGGAAAAAATATCGTTAAATTGCTTATAATTTGATCTCATATATAATCAAACACTAATTTATACTAATTATTTGTATTATTATTATTATTATTATAAAATGTGGATATTAAATTTGTGCGTGTAATTTGAGCAGTACTATAAATTTTACTCTTAATTAAGATGAAATAGCTTCCATAACCATTACGTTAATAAATGAACGATCAATTTGACTGCTTCGTAATAAGAGTAGCGATGTTTGTGAGTAAACAATAATAGTTTCGCATTAACTATCTTAATTATCGTTACGTATAATCATTTACGTAAAAACATATATTAATGTTTATAATTTGTCTTCTTTGACATATGAAGGATAATTTGGATTTTGTATACTGTGAAGGACTAATTAATGTTGATTTGCATTAATCTCGAATCTTTGCAATTAACCTTTGCATAAATTTACAATTATATATCGAATCAATAATAATTTTAATTTATATTATATTAATTTATTAATTAATAATTAATATTGTTTCATGAAAATTTATAATAAAATGAGAGTAGAAATTAAACATAAAATTGAAAAGGAAGAAAATATTATGTAATTATTAGGCAAATGGATTATTGTGTAGCGTCAACATAAACTTTGGGATGAATGCGAATTTCAAGCAGCACGCACTTAAAATTATGCAAGACCGCCCTTTGTTGCTATACCATTAGCTAACTACTTCATACAGTTAACATAGATGCTGCATCATTAATTTAATCCATGTTCGACTTCGTATGTCGGTATGTGCATAATCCTTAAACTATATGGCGCGCCCATACCTTAAACGGGACGGGATGGTACATTACCGAAGTCGGTGCAACTTACTTCGTTCAACTAATAATTGATCCATAAAGTGCTCCACGGGCTTTAAAGTTTCTTAAGTCAACTTTTCACTTGCGGCGGTATGAAAAGATGCACTCCAGTCTAATGAAATTTCGATGGATTTGTGAGAAGGACGCGCGCGAGTAGCCTCACGGTATTCGTAATTCGATATTCCTTAAATTCTTAGTGAATATCATAATCACGATACGCGCTGGCCGCGCATCTTATAGGCAAAATAAAGCGCGCGTTAGAAATTCTTCAAGCTTCTCATTTATTATATGAACAGAACTTTCGCCAATTTAATATATCATGCGATACAATGCATTTTAAAAGATTGTTTAGATACATAGCTGATTTATCTCTTAATACTTTAACAGAATTTTCGTAGAATTTCCTTTGTATAACTCACTATGTACGTGCTGCAAAATGTACATAATTACAATCTTGTTTTAATTTTAACTATGGTACAAATATGATATTCAGCGCCTTGATTTTACGCTGCTTGACATCGAAACTGTGTTAAATTGCGAGGAACTTCAAAAAGTACACCAGTACGTTTAATCTTACTATTGAATAATATAAAAACGATTTATTCGAATAAAACATTTATCACTTTTAATTGTACAGCTTAACAAGATAGGAGAAAAAAAAATTTGATTAATCTGGATTAATTGTAATGTAAAAGTTTTTTGTGCATATTAAATAATAGCTAAATTATATTAAGAGATAATTAAAAATTTTATTTGATATTACATTAGTATGCATAATCAACATATTTGAATGTTAGACTATAAGATATAAAATGTAAAATGTGTCAGAATAAAAAATGTTACTACGACATATAATCAAAATTTCTTTCGGGGAGATCGTAAGTACAGTTCTTCTTCATTGCTTACTTTACACCGCTCAGTTTTCGATGTTATCGGGATGAGATTTTAATTAACTTGGCAAAGTAAAATTGCCGTTGCCGAGGAGGAATGTCGGGTTCTTCCACAATCTCATTTCTAAACTCTTGCACTTCATTGTAAAAATAGACTCTCAATGACTTCGTCGTTATTCAATAATTAAGGAAAGTAGTTTTTTTAAAGCTGCTTATTAGCGAGCGTATTATTTTTGTTCGTATTATGAAGAAAATTATAAAAGCAAGTTCAGAGAAAGAAAGAGGTATCTTATATTATACTTGCTCACGCACAGAAAATAAACGAAGGAAAACTTTTTTAACGTTTCTTATGCATCAAAGGAACTACAAAAAGTTTGCCTTTGACTGATTAATTCAACATAAAATAATTATCATATTTAAGACTTTAATATATTTTAATATTTAAAAATTTTTATATTTTAAACAAATAAAACTTGCGATATTCGGTAATCGATATTCTTGCGATATAAAACATTTAATAAATTTACAATTAATACAATTAATATTTTGATCTGATAATTTCCTCTCATCGATTATGTAACAGTATTTTTCGTTTAAACTGTTGCTCACATTAAAGTGTCTCTAATTCAGAAGACGTGCGGCGAAGTGACGGGTAGTGTCGACTCCACAATAGATTCTGTCGAGAAAGCAGCGTGCCGTGGCGGACGGCGGTTTGGCGGATCTATTTTACGGAAAATGTAATTCATGAATACGCGGCACAACTCACTACCGAGATTTCCGTAAATGCGAAACTCACGAGCGCCGGTCCGTGAAGAAAGAACGGAAGGAGAAAAGGCAGTTGGCATTGAATTAGGTATTGGTTCGAATGAATTCACGTTTGGTACAGTGGGTTATAAAGGAGAAGCACTTACTCAGAATGTTGAGTGATAAAAGGCGTTGGAAAATATGTTTGGACCACAGTTCAATGGAAACAAAGAAGGGAAGAGAGAAGAAGGAAGAAGGGAATGAAAGAAAGAAAGAGAAGTAGGAGAAGCTGGGACAAGGTGAAGTGATCGTTTGAGTTAAGCGTTCTTATGGAAATTCTAAAGTAATATTCTGCAAAGCATTCAAGTCAAGGCGAGCGCACGCGAAATCTGCGTAATGAAAGCTTCTCATAAGACGGTGAAATGATGAAGAAATTTCCATTACTTTGATCTGTACCGTATGTGAAGTATGTAAGTGTGTATGCTGTGAAACTCACGAAAAGCCTTACACGAATGGCAAAGAACGGAGGCGGTCTCAACAGTTTTTGAAAGTTGATAGCGAGAACTTCGATGAAGTTCTCACTTCACTCACCGAAGCTCTCCAGATTGTCTTTTTTTGTTTCTTCGCGAAGCCAGATTTTCAACGGAATGCACGACATTTCAAGGATTATCTACCACGAGCAGATTTACGTGTTAATGCTAGTCATTGAAATTAAATGCTCTTCTCTGTTATGCATGGTTGGTTCGGTATTGCATTCTGATGAAATGCAATCAATAAACCTCTCAGTGAAATTTCGGAATATCACGAAATATAATGATTTGTTCGGAAACATACGACTTGAATCGTTTCCTGTGTGTAGCACAATATTTCACGTGACACGTATCGTTAAACTTGCATAATTCCATTAATGAAGTATTGAAGTATTGATTAAAAGTGATAACATTTAATAATATTATGCTGTTAATGGCGTTATACATTATCATCTCTCGCTCCCTGTGTTTACCAGAAGCGTTCGAGGATCGCAATTAAAAATGATCAATTGTTATTTTACGGCCATCATTCTCTGGATAAAAGTCGGAAACCATTTTTTTCTTAATGTATCAATAATTTTCGGGAATGGACAATACACCCGTTGCGAGTAACGTACTAAGTAAGTACAATGCAAATTTGAAGAATATTCATCCCTCCGTTTTATCGAAGGGAACTATATGGATATTTCGAAACATATATATTCAACATACAAAATTTAAAATACTGTTTTAGCACGAAAAAGAAAGAAATACTTGAGTTCTCTCTCTCTCTCTCTCTCTCTCTCTCTCATTTTATCATCTCTCTCTAGCCTCATCTCTCGCTCGTTCTTTGCGCGAAGAAACTCTTCACGGAAGCATAATAAAATTTCCGTAGAGAAAACGGCGAGTGGAATTTCCTTGTCTCTTTCTCAAGACAGAAGCTCTTGAGATGTCGTCTTATTACAAGGTTCTCTCTTTTTTCGCATTATTCTCGCTGCGTAGCGCGAGAAAAAGTTTTGTTGATTCCGTAAATTCATCTCGTTTAACGCAGTTTTAATAAAGCTGAGTTTTCCCCGTGAGATATGGCGATTAATTAGATGTATTGCGGTCTCGCAAGAGAATTTTTTCATCGTCGTACCGTTCACTCATTCATCCACGTAACACGTACATGGTTGCCCCGTGAAATTGAGTTTAAATTTAATAACGGATTCTTTCATCAATTTGGGTTTTTCCTGGATAAGAATGTAGGTAAAGGTATCGACAATTTCAGAGCAATTTAAATTGTGAGAGGCCTTTGATAAATTTGGTTCCTGGACAATGAGTTGGTAACAAAATCACATTTCTTAATTTAAAGTTTAAGTAGAAATTTATTTTTTTATGATAGAATCTTAATTTATAAAAACTTACGAAAGTACAATTATTATATAATATCGAAAATTATAATAGAAAACTGCGTGGTAATCTATGATTTTATATTTTTAATTGATTTTAACAATTTCTCAATAAAAAATTTGTTACTAAAATTTAATGTAATAGAATTTCTTGTATATAGAGTTATTATAGATGTATATAAAATACAAACGTTGACAAAATCGATCGATTCACGCTGGCATGTAATCTAGTATGCGAATTGATAGTCACCACGGGTATTGTCCGCAGAATTTCGATCTGCATGTAAGGATGACTATGTCAAAGAAGGTCCTTGTAAAATTCCGTGTAGTCATAGACAGTTTAAACTTACAGTGCCTCGCGGGATCAGCAGTTCTTTGATCGGTAGTAACGTCGATGTACATAGATAAAATCAGACATCGTCTACGGACATGCATTCTTAGTCAGCACAAAGATAAGTAACGCTATGATACGTTAACATATAAGAAGGTAATTTAAAATATAAATTATCCATAATTGTCTTTGAAAAGAACGTGCTGTATTTTCCACAATTTGTATAAAGAAGAGATTGAAAGATGTCATTTGTTCTTTCACATTAGCAATAAGTTTTCTTTAAAGAAAATTTTATTGCTAATCAAGAAAGGACAATATTTAATAAAATTTAATTTATAGTTAAAAAACAGATGATAACACAATATAAAGAAAATGAAATTGTTGGCACCAATGTACTTATTATTAATAGTAATAATTTTAAAATAATAATAGTAAGGGATTGATTTTGTTTTTTATTATTTTCTTTTGATTAATAAAGACTGTCAAAAGAAACATTATAAAGTTGCAACTGCTCTGAAACATTAGTTGGTTATGATGGACATGATCTTGCACGACTTTGAGTTTTTTAAGTACTGTCAAACAGGACGAGGTTCCGATGGAATCGACTCTTGCATGCATCATCGAGATATATGAGCGTATCAGCCAGTAAGAAGTCTTGGAGCTTAATGGAACTTAACTTCGAATCGGAAAAGGTTTTAAATCGATGCAATTACGATTTTTTCCCCTGCGATTACGAGGATGAAGATCACCCGGAGGTTTTTAGCCTCAATGAGCAAGAAGTCAAGTTTTCCGTTTGAGTAAAAACTAATGTAATTGATAGAGTCGTGTATCGAGAGGAGAAATAGCAATTTCAGAGTGAAACGTTTTATGAAACGGGACGACAAGAATTTGACCTGAAATCCTCAAATCGCCGGACAGTAGATGAGAGCACTGCAACATATATACGCGCTTATTCGTCGACGCTGCGATACGTATCGTTTAAATGATCATTGCGCTCCGCATTCCTGCCAAAGCGCTGAACGACATGCCTCCGCGAATCAGATCTCGCAAATAATGACTTGGCTGATAGTGCCATGCTGATCAAGAGCGGAGAAATTTACATGTTACTTTACCCGAGAAGTTAGGGGCGCCCAATATGAAACACATACACCTGCGTGTACATTGCCGAGATAAGACGCATGCGTGCATGTATAATTCTAAATAACAACTGTTGTTACGATTTTCCGCTTCGTTACATGTTAATGTAATATCGTCTGATAAGTACGCCGGTATATTTTCTATGCTCGTAGATATATTATGCGATTAACTCGCTTTCTTACGATTACGTTCTGTATGAGCAATTCCAGGCACTATGTTGCAAACTATAACGTGTGGATTATAAAAAAGGTGCGAGCATGATATAGCGTCTCGCCATAAATGCATTATTGAGCAGCGTATATATACTGATTTAATATCAGATCGTCCGTGTGGAGATTAATGAAACCGGTAACTTCAGAGGATCGTCTCAAATAAGAATCACGCGAGCGCGAGATTATCATAGAAGTGTAGCAGAATTCCCGCTACTTTGTTCGAGGGTTGCTTGAAGTTACGGAAGGAGCGAAAATTGTATAGTGTGCGCGTGAAATCTCGAGTGGCAGTACCAATCGACGAAGGATAACAAACGGATGACACGTTGAGTAACAGTGGCGGAAAGATAAGATCTCCCTGTCGTTTTACGCAAGAGGAACATGGGAGATCTCTTATGATAATCGAAGCGTCCATGATCTTACATGGATTTGTATGATAAGCTGCTTGCACGGATATGAATTAGAGAGCAAAATTGATCTGAAATTCAATAGTCGATAAATAACATGCACCGTAAATTCTGTAATCGGTGGTGCGCTGAATACCGTTTAAAGTCGGCGGTCGTACGCGCAAGAGATAAATACAGTTCTTCTGAGGATGGGCGGTCGTTACATTATGGATCACCACGGGAATCGCTTTGCGTTTTGCAGTTATGTCTTTTGCTAAAGATTACTTTTGCCACCAAACCTTTGATGACTAAAATTATATCTTAATTATTGTTCATAAATAATTATGGAGAAATATTTGCAAGCCCTGTAATATTTTCCAGTTTCAATGCACAATTCACAATATATATTGAACAATTGTCAAAATAATATTCTATCTATATACTTGTTCTTTTTTTTGTATGTTTTTGCAATTTAAGAACTTTGTACATCCTAGATTATCGATAGACATATTTCAAATATTTCATATTCTTTATGGAAATAAATTTTGTTTTAAAAAGAGAATCGAAGTTTTTAAAATTTTCCATCTTTGAGACAGAACAATTCGCGCGTTGCAGCTGTATTTTTCGATCTTCACTAGCAAATACAGAACGTTTATTTTCGAG
>Ga0157364_1006868_pt1 | contig 11742 bp, 8 predicted proteins | sample AttsexASBM2_FD_111476 | JGI IMG/M metagenome (GOLD analysis project Ga0157364, IMG submission 111476) | Fungus gardens microbial communities from leaf cutter ant in Ribeirão Preto, State of São Paulo, Brazil - Atta sexdens ASBM2 | ecosystem: Host-associated > Fungi > Mycelium > Unclassified ...
TATATATATATATATATATATATATATATATATATATATATATATATATATATATGATTAATTTTTGTAATGATTTTTAGGAAATTGTTCATTTCTTGTTCTCATTCTTAATGCGTCTGAAATCTTATATTATCTTAATTTTTTTTTGTCTGTTAAGGGGATGCTGGAGCGAAGGCTAACTTAATCAAGATCGATATTACAGGATTTGATTTTCAATATATAAGATGCTTACACCTTCTGAGTTAATATGATCATACAGGAAATTCGATCAATTAATTATCAATATTTTTATTCCGTTTCCTACATTACTATCTTAGCAGGGGATGAAAACATGTATTAGGTTCGGTTCCACAAATGTGTCTAAAATAGATTTATTTTATTTTAGAAAATTGTCCAATCTTAGAATTGAGAAAAAAATAACCTGAATTGAAGTTAATCTTATATTTGTGAAATTGGGCCTTAGAAATACGGTTATATTATGTACACAATGTAGGCCGCGTTCCAATATATACCACCAGTTCCAATAATATCATTAAAAATCTGTAATATATATAAAGTACAGATTTTTAATTAATAGTTATATCGATACAAAACAAACAAATAGTAGCACTTTTTCCTTACGTTCAATGCCATTTTAGGTTATGATAATATATTATCAATAAATGAATACGATATTGCATATACATAATATAACTCTTTTTGCTTTGTAATAAAAAGAGATAAATACTTATAGTATTTACATTACTAACATATCGACTTATACATCCAATATAGAAAATTGTATGTACCAGGTGTATAAGCTTAAATCCGCTGTTTTTTAGTCAGAAAAACACATTTTTTTCCTAGGAAGCAAAAACAAATTTATTCAAAGTACTTGCCCTCGCTAACTACTTATTTTTCCCATCTTTCGGGCAATTTGTTATACCACGCCAAAAAAATTCATCATCTTTCGAGGCAAACCATTCATCAAGCCATTTTCGGACGTCTTCGTAAGAATTGAAGTGCCGCTCAGCGAGCGCGTGGTCCATCAACGAAAACAGGTGAGAAGGTGCCAGGTCTGGTGAGTAAGCGGGATGGGGTAGCATTTCTCAGTTGAGTGTCTCCAAGTAGTTTTGAACCATTGTTGACGTGTACGATGATGCGTTGTCGTGGAGGAAAATCAGCACAATCATGTCTTTTCCGATAATGCGGCCTTTTTTCACGCAGAGCACGGTGCAATTTGATCAGTTGTTGGTGGTGAGTTAATCATTAACAGTTTCACCAGGTTTTAGTTCGTAATAGATGACACCCTCCTGATTCCACTAAACACATCTTCCGTCCGAAGCGATTTGATCTTGAGGAAGATGTTGATGGTTGGGCGGGATCAACCCAAGATTTCTTGAGTTTAAAATTCTGAAAATAGATCCACTTTTCATCACCTGTCACAATCCGATGCAGGAATGACTTTCTTTTTTTCTGGCAAACAGAATTTGGCATGTGTTTTGGCGTCGCTCCATCTGCCTATCGTTCAGTTCATGCGGCACCTATTTTCCGATCTTTTGAACCTTCCCCATGGCATATAACCGCATGGAAATGGTTGCTTGAGAAACACCCAATTGCTTGGCAAGCATTTTTTGCGATTGGGTATCGTCCTCGTCCAAAAGAGCCTGCAATTTACAGTCCTCAACCTTCCTGGGCCGATTTTCACGCTTCTTGTCACTCAGGTCAAAATTGTCGTCATTGAACCTGCGAAACCAATATTTGCACGTTGTTTCCGATAAAGCATTGTCGCCATCCTCCACAAGCATTTGATGCGATTCGGCAGCCGATTTCTTCAAATTGAAACAGAAAAGCAAAGCTTCCCGCATATACTTTTTTTTTAGCAAAAAATTAGACATGATTACGAAAGAAAAAATATATATTGTTGTATGAACTTGCTGATGATGTGCACTGGTTAATATTGACAGATGTCAAACACATAAAAAAAAGTGTGTTGTATGTCCAGGGTAGCTTTGTACGCTCACTAATGCTACCTATGAGCAAACAGCGGATTTAAGCTTATACACTTTTATAGAAATTTCTGATTTCTTGAGACTTCCATGGATGCTTTCTATATAAAGATTATGCGTTTTCTCTGTGTCCAGATCCATTCGTGGAATACATTACAACATTTCGTGAACCTTGCAGTCCACTTCATCATGGCGAGGAACAGCCTGATACTGAGCTGTTCCTCCGGATCATTCCTTTTATTGTATATATTACTTGTTGGAGTGATGAAGGAAAGTAGAGAATTGTGGGGGAGGAAGGAAAAATGGGGGAAATCATCAGTCTTCAATCGGCAGAATAGTTTTCCATATTTTATTTGTAGCCATTATCTTTATTTAGATTGTTAGGGTGTTTTTGTATCTCTATGATTTCTCTATACTTTCATAGAAAGTATGATATAATGTTGGCTATTGTGATTGTTTTATCAAACAGTATTTGATGTCTTGTTTCGATGTTGTGTTCTGATAATACGTGATGTGTTTTAACCAAACATCACTTTGGTGTTTTTTTATCCGTAGGTTGACCATTCTCCCAGTTTCTCCAATATATACTTGCCCGCAGGAACAAGATATTTTGTATACTTCTGCGGAGCTGTGTGGAGGTCTTTAATGTTTAGGATTTCTTAAGATTTGTCCTATCTTTTTGGGTGGTTTAAAGATAGTTCGGATATTGTATTTGTTTAATATCCTGCCAATCTGATCTGTTGTTCTTTTGATCTATGGAAGAATGGATAGGATCCTTTCGTCTGATTGTGAGTCAGAAACTGTTGTCTTGTTTATTGATTGTTTTGATTATGTTTTTTGTCGTGTCCATTTTTCTGTAGGCTATTTTTAAATGATTGAGTTCTATCTGTAGATGTTCTTTGTCACAGATGATGAAAACTCTATGTACAAGTGAATTGATTGCAGACTGTTTTTGTGCTGAATGGTGATGTGACTCGATAGGTATCTATCTGTGTGTGGTAATGTGGTTTGGTTTTCTGTACTTGATGGCCTAAGATACCGTCAGCTTTTTTAGAGAGAACATCTAAGAAGGGGAGTTTTCCTTTATGTCTATAGTGAAGTGGATATTTGGATGTTGATTGTTGAGGAAAATAAGGAATTTATGGAATTCGGTTCTGCTGTGTCTTCATATCATGAATGTATCGTCTACATAATGAAACCAAACTTTTGGTTTTTTGAATGTTTTTCTGAGAGCCTCTTTCTCAAAATGCTCCATGAAGATGTTGGCGATTACAGGAGAAATAGGAGAGCCCATTGCCGCTCCTAAAGTTTGTTCATAAAATTTGTTGTTATAGAAGAAGTAAATGATTGTTAAGCAGCAGTGCTTTATTAGCGGGATGAACTGAGAAAGGACTTCATGTGAAGCCTTTATGTTTAATGTCTTTATTGGGACTTTTGTGAAAAGAGATTCTCTACATCGAGATATCTACATCGAAACTTACAAGCAGGTCTGTGGGACGTAGTCGGATTTTTTGAATCTTTTGTATGAAGTCCGTTGAGGTAATTATGTGTGATTCGGATTTTCCAATAAAGAGTTGTAGTGTTTCTGCTAGCAAGCGGGATAAGTTGTATGTCGGGGAGTGTATGGTGCTAACAGTCGGTCTGTGGGATGTTTGATTGTGTACTTTTAGTAGTACGTATAGTCGTATCTCGATGGGAGAGGATTTGTAGGTTTTAATGTTAATTTGGTGGTTTTACTGGGAATGTTGCTTTTTTCCACCAGGGTCTTAGTGTTCTGCGTAATTGTATTAGTTGGATCTTTGTCAAGCTTTTTGCTTTGTCCGAGAGAAGATTCTTCATCTTTTTCTTATAGTCTTATAGTCTGATGTGTTCAGGATTACTGTCGTGTTGCCATCAAGATTAAACAGACTACCAAAAGTATACAAACCAAACATCCCACTCAGACCGATTATTAGCGCCCCGACAACTCCCATACAACTTATTCCGCTTCCTGGCATAAATACTACAACTTCTTATTGGAAAATCCGAATAACACATAACTCAACGGACTTCATACAAAAGATCCAAAAAATCTGACTACGTCTCACAGACCTGCTTGTTTCGATGTAGAAACCCTTTTCACACAAGTCCCAATAAAAGATACATTAAACATAATAGAGGCCTTACATGAAGTCTCCTCCGAGTTCATCTCGCTAATAAAGCACTGCTTAACAATCACTTACTTCTCCTATAACAAATTTTATGAACAAACTTCAGAAGCGGCAATGGGCTCTCCTATTTCTTCTGTAATCGCCAACATCTTCATGGAGCATTTTGAGAAAGAGGTCCTCAAAAAAACATTCAAAAAACCAGAAGTTTGGTTCCGTTATGTAGACGACATATTCGTGATATGAAGATATGGTAGAACCGAACTCCATAAATTCCTTATTTTCCTCAACAATCAACATCCAAATATCCACTTCACTATAGACGTAGAGGAAAATTCTTCTTCCTAGATGTTCTTGTCTCTAAGAAAGCTGACAATACTTTAGGCCATCAAGTGTACAGAAAACCAACACACACAGATAGATACTTATATGCCGAGTCATATCACCCAGCACAAAAATAGTCTGCAATCAATTCACTTGTACATAGAGCTTTCACCATCTTTGACAAAGAACATTTACAGACAAAACTCAATCATTTAAAAATAGCCTTACAGAAAAATGGACAAAAAATACAAAACAATCAATAAACATACAAACAAGACAACGGTCTCTGACACAAGATGAACACACAAGATGAAAGGATCCTATCAATTCTCTCATGTCAAAGGAACAATTGGCAGGATATTAAACAAACACAATATCCGAACTATCTTTAAACCACTCAAAAAGATAGGACAAAGCTTAAGAAATCCTAAAGATCAAATACCTCCACACAGCTCCGCAGAAGTATACAAAATATCTTGTTCCTGCACAAGTATACATTGGAAAAACTGGGAGAATGGTCAACCTCCGGATATAAGAACACCAACATGATGTCTAGTTAAAACACATCACGCAATCAGCATTATCAGAACACAACATCGAAACAGGACAAATACTGTTTGATAAAACGACCATAATAGCCAACATTACATCATACTTTCCATGAAAGTATAGAGAAGCCATAGAGATATAAAAACACTCTAACAATCTAAATAGAGATAATGGCTACAGTATAAATAAAATATGGAAAACTATTTTTTCGGTTATTGAAGACTGACCGATTTCCCCTATCTCTCCCCTATTCCCCATCTACAATTCTCTACTTTCCCTTCATCACCCCAACAAATAACGTAATATATAAAAGGAATCATCTGGAGGAATAGCTCAGTATCAGGCTGCTCCTCGCTCTGATGAAGTGTATTGCAAGGTTCACGTTGGCATTCCAAGAATGGATCTGGATACGGAGAAAATTCGCGAAAAGCATAATCTTTTTATAGAAATTTCTCTTTCGTTTCAAAGAAAATTGTTCCGTTTCAGCAGAAAGATGTATTTTTTATTTTTTATAACTCTCCGCATTTTAATTTTATTTTATAAATGCAGCGTCATGAATTTTAATGCAAATCATATTGTCAGAATAATATACGTGCGATTCTATTTTTCAACTTTCAGAGAAAATTGCGAGAATTAAAAGTTAAGAAAGATCGTATACTTCGAACGATCGTTTATTCCTTTTCTTTCCAGTTGCCTGCTCATCTAAAGTAAGAATTTTATTTTCAAGAAGCTCTGCTTCGTGAACCGAGATATTAATCGTTAAATCGAATATTATTCAGATTAGAAGTTCTGTCAGCCACGAAATATTATGAAATTTTCTGCTTTAAAATACATATTTTCTACTTTAAAGTTAAAAAAAAATACAAGTTATTTTTTTATATTTTAAAACAGAAATGAAAATTTTATCACAATTTACAGTGTTTGCTCGCATCGCAATATTTTGGGACTGTGATAGACTTCCTAACCTGAATAGTCGTTGACTTCAATGATTAATATCATCATGGTTCGAAACAGAGTAACTTTTTTTCTTGTCAAGCCCTTATTTTTATGCGAAAACACATCGATTAAATATATTCTTATCAATCAATTAAATTTGAAGTATCCTAATGCGACCGTAATCTCACTCTTGTAGAATAACTTCTGGATAATCTAGACATCTAATACTTCAATAGCAAACACCTAAGCACTCCTCGGACACGCAGAACACCTAGACACTTAATTCCTCGACGACGAATACCAAGATTGTTTCTCGATTACGAGCTAGATATTTCATCTTCCTTGCATAATTTGCACCATGCACGTCACAGCCGTCATGCCGTCATGTATGATCAAAATATTAATTTTTACAATACTGAATATCCACCATCGATAGCTTGGTGCACGGGGAGTGCCTCACCTGGCAAACGCCCCGCACACCGCCGCGAGCCTGCAAACGTCATAACTGGAATGTGCAGGCATCCGAACGCCTCTACCGCCATCTAGTGCCAGACGATGCAACTGCATATTTTTCCTACTCCGTCGACGTTAATAAAAATCAAAGATTTCAAATTTTGCAATATCTCCGCTCGTAAAGCATAGAGAAAAAAATAAAAAAACTTTCACTATATATTTCGAGCGGATGCAATCAATTAAACACATTTAGAACCTGATCAGTTTAACCTTCATTGAGATCCAATAATCTCAATTCCTGGCAACTCGCCACATTCGCTTAAAGTAGTCAGGGCAGTGTCGCTGCGCGTTACTTTCGTTATTCATTAATGTTCCTATAAAATTGGTATCTGATAGTATTATTAAGAGAGGAGAATACATATCCAAGAAAACTAAAATCTCTTTGGAAGAATTTTTTATTGCTATTCGTTTGGTGTTCCACATGTTTTATTTTAATAAAAAATTTTACAAACTTTGGGACTCCTATGGGATCATCTTTGTGACCTCCCCAATCGTTGTTGATATGATTGTGGTTATGTAGGACTTGGAGGAAATTGCAATTGAGAAATTACCTGTACGGTTGTTGTTTTATTTTTGATATGTGGATGATATCATTTTAGCGACTTTCTTTATGCTCTCTCCATCAGAGAGCATTAATGATATTGGAAATTTTTTATTCTTTACACACTAGATTGCAATTTACTATGAAAGTTGACACTGACAGTAAATTAAGTTTTTTAGACATTATGTTATTAGTTGAAGAACAGAGCCTTGTTTTTCACGCAAGACGGATATCGCAAGACAACTTTTTGCGGCAGATTTCTCAATTTTAATTCACAGAATCCGTTTTGTCACAAAAGAAGCGTAATCGAGTTTGTGGATAAAATAATACGCTTATGTCATCCTTGTTTTTAGCAAACCAATCTAATTAATGCTATCAATATTTTTTTTAATATTTTTAAAATAATGGATATTCACTACAATTCATCTTTTTCTCTATACAAAAAAGAATTAAATTTTATATGGATAATACTAACAGAACTGTTAACAAAAAAAGTTAAGAAGAAATTTTTCACAATTCCTTATGTAAAATCCATACTTGAGAAATACTCTCTAATTGTTAATATGTTCAACTGTAAATCAGCTTATTCTATTCTAAATTCGTTTAAAAATTTCATTAAAAAAGGAAAAGATCTATTATGCAATCAAAATGTAGTCTATAAGATCTCTCGTGATGATTGCGATGCTAGTTACGTGGATCAAACAAAAAGACAATTAAAGACAAGATTACAGGAACAAGCTTTCGATATTAATAAAACTAAATCGCCATTGTGATATCCAACCACCGCATTGATCATAATTATAATTTTAAGTGGGATAACGTTGAAATTTTGAACATTGAATTCTCTTACAACAAAAGATTAAGATCAGTCCATATAAAAAGACAGAAACATGGGATTAACAAACAAAAAATGATATGAAATTTCTGCTAAAAACATATTCTAACATTTTTTCCCTTTCTATACTTCTCTCCTTCCTTCTTCCACATATATTGTCTCCGCATCTATTTGTTTCTTTTTTAATAACGTTGTCAGATATTATCGATGCACGTTTCTGTACTCTAATACAGCACAATGGCTTATCAAATTTCTATATCCATTGCATTACTCTTTTAATTTTTAACACAATAATTTGACTGAAGAAGTATTTATAGTTTTGTACTTTAATATGCACTGATTTATTGACTTGTTTATTTTTAATTTACAATTGATATTAATGTTAACATTGACATTAATGTTAATTTTAACGGTTTTTCTATGTATTATGTGTTTTAAAAATTTTTTTCTTCTGTTTGTCTACTATTAATTATTGTTAATGGTTTCTTTTATACACTATAATTATTTATTAATTGTATTCGTAATTTAACAACTAATTTCTTTGAAAACTTTCTTTTAAACAGATTATTTTTTATTGAAGAATTGCGAGTATCATGAGCGTATCCCGATTATATTGAGCAATTTCAACATTTCACTTTTAATATCTCAATAAATATATATATATATATATATATATATATATATATATATATATATATATATATATTATAAATATATATATTCGTAACAAAGAAGAAAAACATAAGCATTGATATGTATCTACATTTTTTAAATATCTATTTTATAACGTATACTGTTTTTGTAATATGAGAATCCGATATTTATTATAATATTATTATTTTAACATTAAGAATGATCCGATCGGCGTTGAAATGGTTATATTTTTTACTAATCTAGTTTTAAATATTAAACATTAATAATTTTAATTGGCTCGTAGCCCTTGTTACAACTAATACCTATTTTGATTTATTTTAATTGAACCTTCTATTCATTTATAAAGGATCCCATATGTTTTTTATGCAAAAAGTGGATCTCAATGGATTTGGCTGAAACTTTGATCCTTTATAAATTATATGATGAAAAATTGTCATTGCCCTTGAGTCATTGAGTCGTTTGATTTCTAGAGGTCGTTGAAGATAGGAAATAGGCGACTGCCGCCGCGAAGGTAAATCAATTCCTTCTTTCCTTCAATCCCACCACTCTCCTACCTGTCCCCTATCACTCTCTCACTCGCCCCCTCCTCTCTCCGCCCCACGCACATCTTCTCTCCTCTTCTCTCAAAGCGAGTGAGCGATGAATTCGTATAACTATTCGCAGATTTGCACAATGAAATACGTAGCGTAACATAATAATAGCGATGTATCATTCTATGTCAGGAAATCATTCTGCTTCGTAGACAAAGCTGAAAATTGATCTAAGATCCTCACATCCAATATTTAGGAATCTCTGAGAGATACCATATATTAAACTCGTTGTGTTTCTTGTTATTCGCGAGTTATTTCAAAGATCTTCAGTCTGACAAATGTTTGCTATACATAGCATTTTTTTTCTTATCCTGCATGGTTTATACTAAAGGCATTTCTATTTGATGATCTCATTTTTTGGATATACATTATTTTTTTCTAGCGTATTTCAATTATAATTTATTATGGCTTGGAGAAATCATTTGAAATGTTATATTTGCGATAGAGATTTTGTACGGAATCGAATGAATAGATGAAGGTAGAAATGCGGACAAATGAAATGTGAAATTGCTATCTGTGATGAATTCCAGAGACCATAGTAACAAATCTTACGAGGATTGTATCACTTGTAATCAATCTGTTCGCAACAAAATAACAGAAATGAAATATGATCCTACTTACTTACGATTCAAAGTATTAACACAAACTGTGAATATTTGTGTGATTTGTAATTCTGGTGCCGATGTTCACAGAATTACGCTTCAATGCAGAATAAACGTTTTCGTTTTGCGAGATATTTTTATTCCAGAAGATGTCAGGTCAACATCATTTAGACGATCAAGGTTTCTTTCTTCAGGTATTGCTATCTGGTCCATTAACATACCTTATGTCATTAAAGGACAGCTTCTAATGTTTCTGTAAGGACTTTGAAATATGGCAAGAGATCAAAGAAGATTCATTGACGAAAACAGTTTTACAAATATTGAATTCCAATCCTTCTCATCGATGACGAAACAGCAGATCCTTGAACTATTCGATTATTACTATTATTACGAAACAGTAGATCCTTGAACTATTCGATTATTACTATTATTAGAGCGCCTTTTCGAGACAATTACCGACAACAAGTCTTTCTAAGAAAGATTTGTTAATGTTCTTATGCAAGATGCAACAAGGAATCTCTGACGATTTTTTTAAAGTTATCTTTGCGTATTCAAGCAGACAAGCAACGAAATTTAGCAGTTTCCATTTTCCAATAATCTCTGCAATGTTTTGTTCCGACAAACATCGGTTTGGATGCAATTACAAGAAGAGATTATATCCAAAGACATATAACTGATTTCTCCAACGAATTATACAATCCTGAACCACATATTTCTAATGTAATCGCGATGTTGATGGTACTTATAGCTACATTCCTAAAAGTAGCAATTTTTTATTCTGCGACAATCATTTTGTCTTCATAAGGGACGATATTTATTCAAATCTGTGTTGATAGTCGCACTCGACTACATACTTAGTATTCAAGGTCCATATTATTTAGATAGTTAAAACAATGCGATTCTTCAGAATGAATTTCATAAGGATGTTGAGAAAATGCGAGAAATGATCCCAAGAAAAGAATCTAATGTTAGTAAATAGAAGGTATTGGATGCTACAGAACTATTTACTCGCCTTGGAATTCGATGTAAATGCCAGCACTTTTCCAACCTAGTCAAAACTAATTTCTTACAGATGAAGCTAATGATTCACAAATAATCACTAAAATGAAATGGATAGTGGAAGCCAGAAATGGCCACATCTATCTTTAAATTCTTCCAGCAGACAACACCATTTCTGCATCTTCCTAATTTAGATGATTTCGTATTGTTGGTACAATAATCAATAGATATACTTTCATTCAAATGAAAGGAGCTAATAGACAATTGACTCGTCAGTTACTAGAAAAAGCAAATTGGTAAATGTCGTTCAAGCACTTATGGAAATTGGACATCGTAAAGCTCAGAGATGGGTACGCTTAAATATAATGTCGCCAATATATTCCCGATTTTTCAATCTTGGACTTAAATTTCTTGAAAGATCTTACTGTTGGCATTTACCAAATCCATTTGGCACCATCGTACATACAAGATAAGTTACAAAGAGAGGAATCGGAAAAATTCTTGAAATGTTGAAGAATACAGATAATACCATAATCTGGTTTAATGAAGATCAGAGTGTATCTCTTGATTCCGCAATGGAACGAAATATCAATTTCGTATATCGTACCGACCGATACATGATATGGATGATGGTATGAATGTTCAAGATTTTCCCATTCAAGGTTATTATTGCACTTGCAAATCGAGTATGTTATCTGCGATGCAACGAATAGATCATTGCAAAAAAATCTCAATAATGCACCCAATGTTACTTGAGTTAAACAGAGTTCAAATCATCTTACATATTAATCAATATATATTAATCAATAACAAAAATCAATAACATCATATATCTATTCATACAGACGCACTGGGTAGAGAGGGTTTGGAGTCGTTAAATATCGCGTGAGTGACGAACCATAGGATCCTCTACCCGTGTTTCACTCACACACACACGCGCACACACATACGCGCACATACACACGCGCGCACACACACACACACACACACACACACACACACACACACACACACACACACACACACACACACACACACACACACACACACACACACACAAAATA
>Ga0157364_1006869_pt1 | contig 11741 bp, 6 predicted proteins | sample AttsexASBM2_FD_111476 | JGI IMG/M metagenome (GOLD analysis project Ga0157364, IMG submission 111476) | Fungus gardens microbial communities from leaf cutter ant in Ribeirão Preto, State of São Paulo, Brazil - Atta sexdens ASBM2 | ecosystem: Host-associated > Fungi > Mycelium > Unclassified ...
AAGATTATTGTTTAGAAAGACTAAAAAATAATATATATATATATTTTATATAACATATATATATATCTCTTCTATTTTAAAACAAATATAATACAATATATATATATATATATATATATATATATATATATATATATATATATAATATATATATATATATTGTATGTAATATTTTTAAATAAAATTGATTACGCATCACATTTATAATCGCCATCGATGTAATACATAACGAAGATGTGCGAATGCGATTTCAGCACGCCATTAACAGCCTGATGGTGTCTTCATGAATGTAAAAACAGGTGACACAATGTTAGATATGTAACATAAATTTAATACCGCCTGTTGACTTACCTACTTTATAAATCTATATTCTAATTTGAAATTCTCTTTTTGTTTCTTTTTTTATTTGACAATTATATTATAACAACCAAGATACCCTTTTATTTAATTACAAACAAATTAAAATAAGAAACTAATGAACATTTTCATTTTTTATTTAAAATAATATTACAGAATAATATTTTGGATAGATAATTAAATACATTAAGTAATGTTTTCATTTAGCCTACAGCTAACGGCAACTTAGTAGAGATTTTTGAAGATAGAGTACATCTTCAAGATCTCAGAATGCATTTTCTGCCTGTTCCTTTCTCTGTGTCTTTCTCTTCTCTTCTTTGTCTACCTCTGTCTCCTAGTCGCTAGGAAGCGAACAGCATGGATCGGGCTGGTTTCAAGACGGCGAGGAAATAGTCATCTTGTCAGCGGGTGTGGAGATCTTTCGAATTTCTCTCGACAAGAAGGGTGAAACTAACTGGAGCTGGCTCAAGGTTCTTTTTCCCGAACGATTTACAATAATAAATCATAGTGACAATGACAATACAACGATTACGATTTTAAATTACGATTGACGAAACATTAGGACTTACAATCTGACTTTATTTCTTTAAATATTAACAGATTTTTAAATAAATAATTTTATTCTCTCTATAAAGTGGGAAAGAATTATAGAATATCTCTATAAAGTGAGAAAGAATTATAGAATAGTAGATTTCTTGATTGTTATATGTTAGAAGATTTGAAACTCTCACGGCGTTATCGAAATTTTGCTATATTAATTTTAAAAAATCATATAAACAGACAATTAGGAATTGGCGCTGTAGACGGTGCGCAGTTTTTGTTTCTTTAAATTAATTATATATTATACTTTACATGTTTTGGCTAATCTTTTAGCCTTCTTTAGCAAATTTATAGTATATATTATAATACGTTGGTTATCCATGAAACTTATAAAAATCGATGTACGTTGAAGTAACAGTTGATATCATTATGTGGCAGTAACATTCATCCATTTCAGAATAATCATTTCCCAGTTTGAAAGCTGGATGGTAGTGAATGACTGAAAATCTAATTAATTGTAAACAATAATTAATAAGATAGAAAACATTTTTATATCATGGTCAAGAAAGACTTACCCCACAATGATGTAATTGGCGATTATATTGATCAATTATTAAAATAATAAAATAAATAATAATAATAAATGAAGTTATAATAAAATTAACGGCGTAGTCAATAATAAAATTGTAATGAAATATAACTTTAGAGGATAAAACCGTTACACTCCTTAGTTGAATAGCGATACTGCTCGGATTCATATTGATCTTCGTCGTTTCTTGTTAATCAGTGACACATTTGACAATTTGTTAAATCATATTATCGTTTATATTCATCTCTATTATAATTTTATTATTAATTACATCGTTAATTTTATTATAACTTCATTTATTATTACTACTTATTTTATTATTTTAATAATTGATCGATATAATCGTCGGTTACATGGGATAAGTTTTTCTTGACTATGACATAAAAATGTTTTTTAGCTTATTAACAATTATTTACAATTAATTAGATTTCCAGTCATGGATAACCAACGTATTATAATATATACTGTAAATTTGCTAAAGAAGGCTAAAAGATTAGCCGAAACATGTACAAGTAATGATATAATATATAATTAATTTAAAGAAACAAAAACTGCACACCGTCTACAGCGCCAATTCCCAATTGCCTGTTTATATGAATTTTTAAAATTATTATCTTGGGAATTTAGTTTTGCTATATAAGTTCTCTACTTCCCCTTTATCTCCACTTTATCGCGCAAGCAACATAACTTTCTTTTTTCATTTTTAACGTATGCACTTTTATAGTTTAGAGTTAATGCTGCACATTAAATTATTATTACATCTATCCCTCTTTTGTGCCTTTAAGTTGTTAAATTATTCAAATTCTGGATTGGTACATTTGATTTTATTGTGAAGAATTGAATAATTCAAGATTTTAAAGTGCATGGAAATTACATTGTAAACATTATTTTATCGCACTAGGGGGATATATCCGAGAATTTTTCCTTATACATATACCCTAACAAAGCTCTAACTAATGAAAGTTTCAGAAATTATACAACTGTAACTAAGAGAAAAAATATTTTATTTGTGACAACAAGAAAATTATTTGAAATCAAAAATAAAGTTGCATTTTTTATAATTAAAATAAGAAGAATAAAAAATTTCAGTGAATTAAATCTCTCAAACTCTCTTCTCTCCCTTACGACTATGATGCGCACACTGAGGGCTAGCTGTATATGTTTACATTTATTATATATTTCTCTATTAACAAGCAAGCACGATAATTAACGTAATTGAAAAGTTCCTAGTAGAAATAAAAATGTAAACTATCGATAACGTGATGTAATTGGCATTATTCCAAACATTGCATGTGACACTTTGCACATTAGGAGAAAAGCATTATCTTTAAACATGTAGAAATAACGACAAGATAAGAACTCTAATGTAATGAATTTTACAGTTATAAATAAAAATTATTCAACAATTAAATACATATAAGATGTTTCGATGACAAAAAGCGCATTATACAATCGGAAAAAATTAATTAATATATTATTAATTAATATATTAATATATTAAAATTAAATTAATTAATTAATTTAATTGCCATCTTTCTTTTTTAAATTTTTATCAGATATTTCTTTAAATCAGAGTTCTTTGATCGCGCGCTATTGGCTAATTGTATAAGAGTGACTTTAACCATGATGTGTGTATGCCGGGCATGTAGGATATCTTCGACATTCAGCGCAGGCCAAGTTTGCAGGAGCTAATTGTCGACTGGCCAAAACTAGCGACACACGCCAAGGAGAAGGTTCGCGAAAAAAAAATCTTAAGGGAATGCATCCTTGCATTAAATTCCAAAAAGCCATGAAACAGAGAGCAGAACCGCCCCGCAAGGCTTCTATTTCCTGCGCGGTATTCTGGTTAATTAAATTTGAATATCACAGAACATAATTATCTATAACATATTACATAAACAATTGTTTAAAATTTATGAATTAAGGAAGACACTAAGATAAAATTTTCCTACAATACTTTTCAGTACTTCATCATTTTATATCATAATTTGCCAGAATATCCCTATGTTTTTTGGATTTTCTTGATCCTTTGAGCGAAATAAAACATAATTCTGTTTGTAACACAGCAAAGAGATCGACTCTTACGCGATGTAGGTGTTTAAAATTACTGTAACTGATCTCTTTGTTTTATTAAGGCAGGTGTTACATCAATCCGACTAAGGATGTAAACCGAATAAATCGTTGAAAACGAAAGCCAGTCAGTTATTCGCAAGAATTTTTTTATCTACATACTTTTGTTTTAATCAAATTTTTCAAAAATTATGTATGTGTCTAATTACATTAAAATTCATAACTTTTCCAAAAAATATTTTAAAATTCTTGCGACTATTTACGATTGAGAGATCCCTTTGGCCTGCGCTTTTCTAAATAATTTTATAAAAAATTTAAAATAATTATGAAACAGAGGAGTAAATATAAATTTATTAATAAATTAGGTGGGAAAAAGTTCGTGGCGTTTATCCTGTTAGATTAACGGGAAAAATGCCACGAACTTTTTCCCATACCTAATATATATATATGAATTCTTATACTTTTATCAGACAGAGATTGATATTGAGATTGAGATTTAATTTAAGCAATCAGAAGATAGAAAATCAATATCAAGTTTAATAAATTTGTTTTGGTTGGTCAAATTCAATCTCAATTTTAATCTTAATCTCAATCTCTCTCTCTGATACTGGCATTACACAGATTAATTTGGAATTACAGATATAGAATTACTTCGATTATCCGACACCTCTATTAACATTGTCGTAATCTTATTTCTATCTAAAACATGTTTTAATAGAATAAAATATCTTGATTATCCAACTTCTTTAATAAATCCGGTTTACATTAGGTCGGATAATCGAGGTTCTGTAATTGTAATAATTAAATCCATGCATCTCACGCTTAGCTTAATTAAAAATGAATCTTATTGTCATATATGCTTATCATCACGCATGCACACGATTTCATGGATGTTTTTGAATTAAAGATCAAATAGACAAACCTTATTTAAACAATATATAGATTATTCAAATAACATTCCTTATTATTAAACTTCGTTCTGTTGAGTTATGTGACTCACATTTATCTTAAAAAATTGTAGAATTATTAATAAACATGGAATATATTTATGATATTCAAATATTTTAATTTGTGATAATAATTATATATTATGCTTAATAATATTTAATATAGTATTTATTATTAATATTCTATATTTTGATAATATTCTGTAACAACTTAATATAACTTAACAATTGTAGAATTATTAAACTACTATTTAATGATTGTAATTACTGCAGTTAATCATACACAACTCACAATGACGAGCGACAATTGATTTAGAAAATCTGAAATAACGAAACTTATAAAACCAAATATAAATAAAGTTAGCAATAACAACTAAATTCAAAATAAAAGCCTATCATAGCTTTCCGCTGAAAGCGATCAGCGAATAAGATCAACACGACGTATTCCGAAAAGATACTGTGATAGTGGATGTGTCTTTTCTTGTTTCTAGAATAGTGGATCGCGTAGGCCGTCTCTGGCCGAATTAATACCCGACTGGCCAATCCTGCATCACTTCACCAAGACGGAGGTTGGATCGATTCTCTATAAATCGAACTTCCCATCAATAATTTCACGTGATATTGACTATCTGTTGTGCCTGTCACTGTTGCCTCGACAGTCTTCGAAACTCGACGATCTATTTATCTTCTGTCTCTGATTCGCTTGAGAGCTCTTTTTCTGGACGACTCTCTTATATAAATTAATTGTCTCGTCCTAAATTCTACTACTGTTTCTTCTGCCTTCGATTAATAAATTCTATTTTATTAATTACTTAAGATCAAAATTACGTCGTTTCTGTTGTATCTTCTGGCTCTCGACTTATAATATAACTTTCTTTAATTCTTCTCTTATGTTTTGAGAAAATATTCTGTTTAAAATTTATTTGCAGGGATCCTAATCTGTGACAAATTTTTCTTATAAAAAGTTGCTAATTTACAACACAATTGGAAAAAGTTACTTTTTCTTTTTAATTAAATTATTATTAATAAATAAGATTATAAGCTAATATATTTTTTATTCAAATATTTTTTAGCTTATTAAAATAAGTTAAATTGAATATCAAATACAATATTTTAAATTTATTGATTTAAATATTTACTTGAAATGCAAACTTTAATATTAAATATTATTTATTATTACAATAGAATTAACTTCTTGAAATCTATTAAATGTTTTTTAATAATAAGACTGATTAAAACATCAGCAAAAATATTCACAGTTGGATTCCCTTGCATCAAATAATATCTTTCTTCATGGTGTCGTCTCTGAATGTATTATAAGCAAAGCCTTCTTCAGCAACTATCTTCTCGCGCATTTTACTCGAGCAATAGCAAATACATTTTTATTTTTTTTCAAGGAAGCCAACATACTCTTTTTTCCTCAAAACCGTTTAACACTAGATCATAAGCATGATCACAATAATAAGCATGATAAGTCATGAACTTGAAGACAAGCTTATCAAGCCAATTCTGTCGACGAACGATCGACCGAACTTTTTGCAAGTTTTTTTGTCTAAAGTTTCCTTCTAGAATCCCTTCTAGAGATTTCGTCTTCGTGCCTTTTTTCGTCCTCGCCTTCCGTTCTTCTGCTCATACGGAGAGGCAGTGGCCATTTTTCAAATTTTTCGCCGATTTTTCTTACTACTTTTTTTGTAGCCTGGCAAAGCGATTGCTGTCAATGTTGAACAATACTACTACTGGATTTCTTGATTAAATCTCCGAATATGATTCATAATTGATTGATGATATCTTTTTCACAGAAACAAGAAAGTTTCCTGAAGCCACTGGTAGATCAGTATGCCAAGGAAGGCAAAGATAAAAAGGTCGTCTTCGAAGCGAACTTTTCGAAACCGAATTGCAAGCCGAAATGGTTCTTCCGAAAAGACGTAAGTATTATGTCAGAAATAAACATTATTTAATTATATTTTTCTATTTTTGCGAGCTACACTGAAAAAAAAAGTGTGAAGTCAATAAACAAAACTATGTGTTTGGATTGAAAATACTATGTATTTTAAATCTAAATATAGTGTTTTGTTTATGGAAAAAGTTTTAAACTAAAACATCTTTAAAGGGCCAATTGTTCCATCTTCAAAAACTTTGTGACAATTTATCTGTTGGATAAACAAAAGAGTAAAAGAATAAGAGCATAAGAAAGTAAGACAGTGAGCTGAAGTTTACCGAAAGATGGAACAACCTAACCTGACTAAGGCCCGATTTCATAATATATGGTTACCTAAAGATTAAAGGTAACCAAGAAATTCGTGAATGAATTTCATTGATGAATCTGTTGGTAACCTTTAATCTTTAGATAACCATATATTGTGAAAATGGGCCTAAGTGTTTAAAAAAATAGAGAGAAGAACATAATGTTTTAGCTTAAAATTAAACACTTCTTTTTCAGTGTATAAAAGAGTTGAGTAAAGTATATTATATTTTATGTAATACATTTTATAATTTATAGAAAAGCAGATTAAAGATTGAAGTAATTGATAAATTGCTTTTTATGTAGGAATTATTCCCATCGGCGAAATACAAATTTAAAAACGAGGAGGATTGTTATCAGCTCGTTATTTCTGGACCCAAAGTCGAAGACACTGGAAAATATACGATTGAAATTGCTGGCGTATCTAGCACAGCTTTTCTCAATGTAGATGGTACCTAACATAATTTGAATAAAAATAAATCTTCTTTCTAAGAATCAAACTTTAGAAGAATCATAAATCTTCTTTCTAAGAATCAAACTTTTACACTACATAAATTTTATATTTTGAAATTCTGAAATTTTTTTAATTTCAGAACCTGATCCAACGTATTCCTTCCTAAAGCCGTTATCGAAAAAGACTAGCGGCTTTACAAAGCACGAAGCTTACATGGAATGTACAGTTAGTTCTAATATGGCGCAAATTTCCTGGTACAAAGGCAAAACGAAACTCGAGGTAATTTATTACGCTGAAAATTCGAATAAATATTTAATATTTATAACGTTGCAGTATTTAAAAAATCCCATTGTTATTTTTTTTTAGGATGGAGATCAGTATAGTATTTCCAAAGATATGTCCGGCGTGTGCCGGCTGGCGATTAGGAGCGCAACTCTCGAAGATAGTGGCGAATACACTTGCAAGATAAACAAGCAGACGGACAAGACCGAAACCATACTCACTATAGTCGGTAGGTATTATTTAAAAAAAAAATCACAATAATTCAATTACAATTTTTTATTTACAAAACTTTAACTTAAACGTATATGAAACTTAATATATATATATTTTTTAGAATATCCTTACAAGTTCGTCAAAGTGCTGAAACACCAGCAGTTGATTGAAAAGGAAACCTTGACATTACTTTGCGAACTGGATGATGCCGCGGGTGAAGTCCAATGGTTCAAGGGTGATCAAGCAATCACGCCTGATAAAAGGTACCTTTTTATATAATTGTTTATTTTAAAAATATTTTTTTAATAAATAATTTCTGTACTAGAATACAAATTAAGGAAGAAGGTAGGAAACGAAAGCTCGTTATTAAAGATTGTAAAGTCACCGATGCCGGACTTTACTCTTGCGTGAGTAACGCAGACAAGACCGAAGCTGAAATTGTGATAAACTGTAAATATAACATTTTTTAATTTAATTCTTTCACTGTTCTTAAGAAAAAAGATTATATGTATCTTCTCGAAAATTATAGATGCCAATCGCTTCAACAAGAAGTTGAAGGATACTGTCGCGGTTGAAAGAGAAAAATTGGTGCTGGACGTCGAACTTCAAGATCAGACCGCGCCAGCTGTATTCTACTTTAACGGCGAAAAGATCGAACCTAACGAGAGAGTGGAGATCAAGAATTTGGGCGGCGGTAAGCACCAGTTGGTCTTCAATAAGTTGGAAATGACAGACGATGGCGAGATCATGTGCGAGAGTGGTCAGCTAACGAGCAGTTGTAAGCTCACTGTAAAGAAGGGCGAAAGCAAGCCGATCGTTGACTTCCCCGATAAAGTCGAAGGACCCTGCAGCGCTCCATTGGTCTTTGTCGTGCCTTTCAAAAGTAAGGATTCACATCTTATGTATAATATAATGTGATAAAATTTATGATGTAAAAATGTATTATAAAATGGAAAATTTTGAAATTTGTAGTTGATGGCACCAAGCAGAGTCAAGTAGAAGCGAAACTGATGAAAGACGGCAAACCTCTACCTCTCAAGGACGTTGAAATTGTCGTTGGTGAGGATAAAATCACATATAAAATCAAGAAACCTCAACGCGAATCATCTGGTATCTATCAGATTAAAATTGGTAATAACCAGGGTGAAGAAGTAAAGGATGTCAATATTGTTATGCAAGGTTTGTACTTTTATAAATTTTTTTGTACATAAAATAATATATCTTATTTTTTCGTATTTATTAATTATTCTTTCAGACGTTCCATCTCCACCGTACGACGTTGAAGTTAACGAGATTTTCCAAAATTCTTGCGTCGTATCCTTCAAACCATCGAAGGATGAAGGCGGTGCACCCATCATAAAATATGTTATTGAACGCCTCGATCTTAGCTTAAAGTCTCAATGGGATAGCGTGGGTGAAGTCATGTCAGGCGAAAAATGTGTCTACAAAGTCGAAGATCTAATTGCGAAGAGGGAATACAAATTCCGCATACGAGCAGTGAATAAACTCGGTTCCAGCGAACCGGCAATGTTCGGCAAACCAGTCTTAGCCAAGGATCCATGGGGTAAATCTTATCAAATTAATTGATTTTTTTTATGTAGAAATTAATATTATCTTTTACAATAAAATTCATATCTTCTCAAAAATTAAAGGAGATAACAAAATGATCTTAGATGTAAAAGTTAATTATAAAAATTTAATCTCATTATTTGGATGGTGATTCGTAAATATAAATTAGAGGTAAAAAGAAGTAAATGAAAATATTTTTGTGTCTTCTAGATGAACCAGGCAAACCTACAAATGTCGAAGTAACTGATTGGGACAAAGATCACGCTGATCTGACATGGACAAAGCCCGAAAATGATGGCGGTGCTCCGATTACTGGCTATATAATTGAGTACAAGGAGAAGTTTGGCAAGGAATGGGTAACGGGCAAGGAGATTGAAGGCGACGTGACTCAGGCGACTATTGACGGTCTCAAAGAAGGCACGCAATACGAGTTTAGGATACGAGCAGTAAACAAGGCAGGTCCTGGTGAACCGTCTGATGTCACTAAACCAATTATCGCCAAGTGCCGATTTGTTAAGCCATACATTGTCGGCGATGGTCTTACAAATTTAGTCGTCAAAAAGGGTCAAGTCATCAAGTACGATATCAAGTACGCTGGCGAGCCAGAACCAGAGGTGCACTGGTTCCTGGGCCAGAAGGAGATAATCCAGGATACGGCCGAAAGAGTCACGATTGACAAATATGAGAGAAATACCGTACTAACAGTTAGGAAGACTACCAGACCTGATTCCGGAAAATATAAATTAGTATTGACGAACAGTTCTGGCACCTGCGAAAGCGTTGCCGACGTTGTTGTTCTTGGTGAGTTAATTGTATCTTTTAATATTTCAATATTTTTTCGACTAACTAAAAATTTTTTTAATTGATATTTTTCTTGATTAAATTAAAATAAATTTTAAAGGAAATTTTACACGAAAATTTACAGTAAATAATATATATTTTACGAGAAAATAAAATATATTTTTAGTTAATTGAAAGAAATTACAAATTTGAGAGTAAAATAATTAATTCAAATTTATGGTAAAGAAATATTTATTTTATTGTTTGATTTTTTAATTGTAGAATATTATTCGAAAATTACATCGTATAAATTCATTATCTTTTTACAGACAAGCCATCGATTCCGCAAGGACCTCTTAAAGTGGAGGAAGTCCGCTCCGATCACGTTAAAGTTAAGTGGGATACGCCGGAGGATAACGGCGGTACCGATATTACAGGTTATGTATTGGAAAAGATGGATTTGGATACTGGACGATGGATTCCTGCCGGAGAAACAAGCCCCCACGAGAAGGTTTTCACGTTCTCTGGTCTAACGCCCAAGAAGAAATATAAATTCCGTGTCAAAGCAGTCAATAAGGAAGGCGAATCTGAACCTTTGGAAGTTGAGGAAGCCATTATCGCGAAAAATCCTTACGGTAAGAAAATATCTAATTTCTAAAACTTAATATTTCTAATAATTAATTTTTCTGGATGAAAATAGATAATAAAACTATAAAGATTATGTGTTTCGCGGGTCCACTTCATCAGAACGAGGAGTAGCCTGATAGAAAATCAGGCTACTCCTCGCTCCGATGAAGTGGAAGATTCACGAAACATTAACATTCCAAGAATGGATCTGGACATGGAGAAAATCCACGAAAATATTAGAGAAAAAGTTCGTTAGATGTAACGGGAAAAACGCCACGAATTTTTTCCCTAATATAATCTTTATATAGAAAGTACCCGTGGAAGTCCCTGGAAGAATATTATTGTATAACAAAACTATTAAGTAGACAGAAATTAAAATTTAAAATAAAATTTGACAACATAAATATTGTTAATTTAATTTGATTAATTTAATTTAATTAGGTACTGTTAATGAAGTGATGTTTTGAGACAAATTTTATATAATATTTTCGACAGATGAGCCCGGCAAACCTGGTAAGCCGCAAATCTTTGATTATGATAATGTCAGTGTATCTTTGAAATGGGAGAAACCGCAGAACGACGGTGGCAGACCGATCACTCATTATACTGTCGAGATAAAGGACAAATTCGCCGTCGACTGGGTTGAGGTAATGAAGACTACCGACTCAACACCTGAGGCTAAAGTTGAAGGTCTTAAAGAAAAGATGGTGTATCAATTTCGCGTTCGTGCTCACAATAAGGCCGGTTCTAGCGAGCCAAGCGAACCTACAGACAATCATTTGTGCAAACACCGGAATTGTAAGTTAAAATTACTGTAGTTCATAAGTTTTATTGTTAGTCATACAGAATCAATGGACTTTCCAATTATTAGTATTAATGCTTAACCCTTCGTGATCACATCTCCTGAGAATTATATCACATAGGGGGCAAAATGACTCCAACGTTTTAATAGATTGCTGTATTTACAGCTTTGTTCTTTAAAATCACTGAACAAAAAATTACTGAATATTTTAAACATTATAGAACATGGAAAGTAGTAGTGATTTTTTAAAGTTTTTAATTTTAATATAT
>Ga0157364_1006870_pt1 | contig 11741 bp, 9 predicted proteins | sample AttsexASBM2_FD_111476 | JGI IMG/M metagenome (GOLD analysis project Ga0157364, IMG submission 111476) | Fungus gardens microbial communities from leaf cutter ant in Ribeirão Preto, State of São Paulo, Brazil - Atta sexdens ASBM2 | ecosystem: Host-associated > Fungi > Mycelium > Unclassified ...
CGGAAAAACAACGGGGGAAGCAAAGTTGTACACCTAATATTTGTGCACGTTCGTGACCAACAGCATGTCTTGTACTTGTGCATATCTTTTTCCATATGGAGGACAATTTTTTTGAAAATCAATTCGTAAAGATCGGGTATCGTTCTGGCGTATTGTACGCTGTCCGCGTCATTCATATCGAAACACTTATTGTCAAACATTAGCCCATTCATTGTGTAGGTAAACGCCGTACATATAATTTATATCTCTCTTTATCTTGTGCTTAGAACAGTCTCGATGTACTTTTGACCCAGCTGGGCCAAATCGGCTCATAACGCCTCTTGATCCGATATTTTGCAACTAATTTTGAATCTTCATCGCTAGAGTCTTCCGTCGTTTCTTCAACGACTCTGTCGGTACATTTTTGGCATATGGAGTGGAGGTTATCGGTTGTATCGTGTATGCGATCGTGTATGTGATCGATCATTGAATTTATGCAGAGTAGGATTGCTCGAACGTCTTGCTTGCTTCGTTTTCCTCCTTTTATTCTTCTTGTTTTCTCTTATGTTTAACAGTAGATGCTACATCTTCGTCGAGTAGCTCTCTCTTTATCGCGCACATGCCAGGATTATTGACGAAAAGTTGCAGCTCTATAAGAGATTTAAAATGTCTGTCCAATATCCTACTTGATTTTACTGGTCTTTAGAGCGCGGATATTCCTTGCAGATCGATTTGCTCGTCTTTTCGATCTCCCTCGCGATTTTTCATGCTCGCGGATATCTGTCATGTTCGTCTCTGAGTAAGTATCAACGACTGTCACATTAAGATATCGCGAACGTTGAACCCTCTTCTGTATCTAGCACTTGTAAGCGCACAGTGTCTATCACTAGAAATCCATATTTTTGTTACCAACAATCGCGACACAACGTGCCGGTATTTACATGATCGTTATAAATGTGTTTCAAGTTGGTACGTACTGTTTGAATAGGATTAGCAGGTTCGCGTTATCGCGTATTAGAGTTCAGATATTCTCGCATACGTCTGACAGAAATAGAAGTTGATGTTCGCATGACGAACCATCGAAAAGTTTTGATGGTCATTGAGAAATTCTCTCACTGCATCCTGCTTATCGCATGCCACGTCATCGAAGATAAGAATAGAATTTGGACGCGCCTGGATTCGACATCACTGTTGTTGGAGAACGTATAGTTCCGATTTTGTCGATAAACGTAAACAAATTTTCGAGTAAATATTGATACTTTGACTGTTGCAACCATTTTGAATAGACATACATGTTCTTGAAACATACGCTGTTCGGACTCTCGAATAAGCTTATAAGAATGTTGGTTTTACCATAATACTGGCCATAAATAATCGCACGTGCAGTACTCGACAGCATTTCGCCGTTCTTTCGCTTCTCCACGCCTCCCATCATTCGCGATTTTGCGTCGCAATTTGTGATGCGTATCAGCAATTGCCATACGAATTTTATGCTCACACTACGGGTTATGTGCTCTTGACCGCCTATAAGGCGTACGAAGTCGCACAGTAACAAAATGTATCTCGCGCTGTATCATCCTTTCAACATTCAGGATTTTGAGCGCTGAGCAGTGCAATATATACCGAAAGTCGTACTCTTACGCATGTGCGGTGACTATATCGACCATGTATGGGACAAGCTTCCAGAAAGCGAATCCGGAAATTCGAATTTATCGCTGCGACGAGCACAATCAGTCGTGACAGCGGACGCACATCGACGGTCCGGTACCGAAGATAATAAACTGTAGCGAATGTCAGCGTTGGGCGGCATTCTGTTGGATCGAACAATAAACACGCTTCCTTTCGAGTTACATATCCCGAGCTACCAATTTTGTCCGGGCACTCGACTTACGAAGCGATTAGCCGGAGATGATACGGGCATAAATCCACTGGACGACGTGCTGAGAACATGATATGCGTATTCTCGGGGCAACGATCTCATCGATAGCCACGCAGCGGATAAGGTCCAATAAAGCGTTAGGACGCATCACCGCGAAAGATTCGGTTTTGAGCGAGAGAGCTGCAGTTGCTGTCATTTGGGCAGCGATGAAAGTCAGGATCAGCATAAAACTAAAGAAAAAAATGATGAGGAAGAAAACAACGAAAAAATGAATACTAGCGGCAGTGAAACGAGGCGATGCATTATCGTTCTTACCAATGGGCGTGCTTGGGTTGCACATCCTTTATTGGAGCGTCCAGCATGGCGAAAGTGATAAATGATAATAAAGCCTCGCGGTGTTAGCCTCGAGAAGCATCACGTGCAATGTGACAGGGTCGCAGACTGTATCTAGTTCCGCACAAATACGGACGTGACCTGTATCTCAGCCCCTTCAAACGCGGGTAGGACAGCGAAGAAAAAAAAATGAAAAAAATAATTCGGTCAGATCGTGTACCTGGAAGGGCATTGAAACACAAAGAAATTTATCACTTTCTCTTGTGAGTGCGTTTCAAAATACTTCCTACGTCCATCCCTGCGTCCGGTGATAAAATCTAAAAGCACGATGGCAATGTCTGAGATCACAGATGATAGAAAAAAATAATTCGTCCAGATCGCATACTCGGAAGGGCATCGAATCGCTAAGAAATTCAGCACGTTTTCCTGTGGATGCGGTCAAAAGTATCCTACGTTCATCCCTGCGTCCGATGATAGAATTTGCTAATGCTAGGCAACTTCACTTTGCAACATCTTTACACTTGTATATACAAGACTGCTTAGGACATGTCACGTAAGTATTACACAGTTTTTTATCATATATATTTTTGAAATCTATATTTCCGTATTTATGCATTGTCGCGTATTTGAGATATACGTTTAAACATGCGCATTTGAGTGTGATAACATATTCGTGTACACATTAACATACGGCAATATAAAAGTTGTGAAAAAAATGATAATGTTAAGAAAATAATGTTTACTTTGTTATTTTTTATTTACTTGTTATTTGAATTTATTGTTTTTATATTCATATAATTATGCCCAATGTCAGAATTTAACAAATTTTGGTTTCGTTTATTTAGATATATTCTATACAAGGTGTTCGGAAAAATAATAATAAATCTTTTTCATAGAATGTATTAAACTTAGAAGAAAAGTCCTGTATCATTTTGTAATTTTTGCGATAGTTAATAATTAAAAATTACCGAAAATTGATCTTCAATAATTTTTTATTTGAATACTATCAACTTTACAGAAGTTGCAAACTGCAAGAAACAAAAATTGTTTATTTTCTTTTCTAGAGCTCTAAGAATTTTTTTAGAAATTTTTCAAAATTTTTAAACATCATATTTTCTCATGTTGGTAAAAATGAGAAAATGCAGTATTAAAAAATTGATAAAAAATTCTGAAAAATTCATAGAATTCTATGACAAAAAAATAAACAATTTTTGTCTTTTGCAGTTTTTTTGTAAAGTTCATAATATTTGAGTAAAAAATTATTGAAAACCAATTTTCGGCAATTTTTAGCAATTAATATCTTGTTAACTATTACGAAAATTGTAAAATGGTAGAGGACTTTTCTTCTCAGTTTAGTCCATTCTATCTCTATAAGAAAGGTTTATCATTATTTTTCAAACACCAAGTATAAATAAAATTTAATTTTTTGTGAGTGAATAAAAAGAAATATTTGGTTGTTACCTATTTTTTTTTCAATATTTTTATAAGTTGTTTATGTGTTGTTTGTTAATAAATACACTTCAATAGCATGGTTAGAATATCATGATTTATTGCGTCGTTGTACAAAACTGCTGTTATTATAGCAGTTATTGTAGTAGTAATGGCTGAGAAAACACTCCTTTTGCGCCCTCATTCGGTCTTGTTACATTACTCGCTCAACGTCTCGAGCGTTGTATGTCGCGAAAACAAAAAGGTGCATGAATTGCATAGACATACCGCGCGCCTTATTGATAGACTCGGGCTATCTATAGAAATATTATAAGTAATTAATAAATTGTTATTAATAAAATGCAAATTAAGTAAATTGATACGCAGATATTTGAAAAAATAACAAATTATTTTCTCATAAATTATGAGTATTAAGAACAATATATATATCATTTTTTCTTATCGTCTAAATCATACTCGATGGGTAGTACAGCTAATTTGGCTGATAGTCTCTTTTGTATAAACCAGCTGATGTCTTGATCATCACCGTACGAACAATACTCGTTGCCCGGAAAAACTTCCTCGACTCTTCTCAGCATTCATTTAAAGAGATAGTCCATCTTCATGACAAATTATTAATTGTCCAACCTAGAGTGCGGGATTTGACTGCCATCTTCGATTTTGGAGCTGGAACAAGTATTGACAAACGTTTCTAAAAATGCTCCTTCATTTGTTCTAAATGCTGCCACTTAGATAGCCGGTTCATTTTTATGGGAGTTAGGTTTGACTCAGGATATTATTGCGTCACCTATAAGAAAATGACCTGCTGAAACATAACTTAAAGCATTTGGATCATGAGATATGGTCTCAAGTTGAGAACGACTTCTATCTGAATGATCAAAGTCAATGCCTCTTCAAACGTAAGTGAAGATCGTGGGCGATCTTGTTGCCTCTTGAATGACTGTAGCCTCCCAAAGACTCCCAAAGTGAGGGGCCTGCGGAGGGATAAAATGTGATTGATTGATTGAATAGATTTGATTTAATAGATGTTTCCATAGATGTTTCATTTACGATTCTGTACCGATGTTCTTCTTGATTGAATAATTTTCGAAGCTCTTCTAATTTATGATTTGCGCTAATGAAGTTGGTGCCATTGTCAGAGAAGACATCCGACAGTTTGCCTCTTCGCCCAATAAATCTTTTGAAAGTGTTGAGAAATGTCTCAGTAGTTAAATTTGAGACCACTTGCAAGTGAACCGCCTTTGTCGCCAAACAAATGACTTTTACTATCTTACTATTTCTGCACAATCCTTCGCGAACATATATCGGTCCACAAAAATCTACGCGCTGAATGGTCTTGAAGGTCTAATCCGCTTGGGTAGATTTCCCATTAACTGCTCCGGAAACCTTGGCCTATGCTTGAAACATCTTATGTAGCTTCGCAATAATTTTCTTACTGCACGGCGCGCCTTGAACAGCCAGTATTTGAGTCGTATCGCAGCTAGAATTGCTTTTATTTCTACGTGCATAAGTTTCTGATGCTCGTGTTCGATAATGAATCTTGTAAGATGATTATTGATGCAATAAATATGGGTGCTTAACGTCCGATTGTAAGTAAGAAATCTACCACCAACTCGTACTATGTTTTCATCATCGATGAATAGATCTAATTGTCTCAGATTGTTTTGAACTAATATAATTCCTTTGCTTTTGAGATCCTCGATATCCTTTTTAAACACGAACTCTTAATCCCTTCTTATTAATCTCTTTGTAAATTCTTGTAGCTCGTCAACTCAAAGATCCATATTTCTTATGTTCTCTGCAGTTGTGTATAAAACGTAAATATAGCTGCTATTCGGGTAAGCCTGTTAAAGATAGAGAGTTTGTCGAATGGATTGGTTTCCAAACCAATAGATAGCGCAGCCACTTTTAATCTATCATGCTCTTTAAACTGACCGTATTCGATTGTCTCATATTGATTTTCTGGCAGACTTTCATTATGAAGCGAACTAGGTCCTTCTCACCAAAGTTGGGAATTTACTAATTCTTTGGTGCTGATGCCTCATGGCCATGATGTCAGACTAGATCTGCTGGATTTTTTGCGCTCCCGACGTGTTCTCAGTCGTGGTTATTTCTTGAATGTCTCCAATTCTGTGAGCTACGAAGACCGGTAATTTCCTATTACTTGAAACCAGTGTAAAATGATTAATGAATCAGTCCAACAATATTTGTTATCGATGTTGATCTTTAAGACGTTTACAACTTTGTGCATGAGTTGAGCCAATAATTATGCTCCATAAAGTTCTAACCAGGATATGTCTTGACCGGTGCAACACGAGATTTGGATTATTAAATGCACAATGGTTCCGTCTGTATTGATTCTGCGCATATAGATGCAAGTTCTATAGGCTTGTTCACTTATATCACAAAATCCATGAATTTCTTTGCGAATGTTCTGACTGCTAGCTACAATTTTCCATGGTATATTGACTTCTTTCAAAAATTTGTAATTCCTTGATGTACCATTTTGCTTGAAGATAATGCTTTCGTTAATGATACATCCCAATCGATTTGCATTTTCCATAATTATTGAATCATGAATTTAGCAGTTATGATGATTGGCTCTAGAAATCCCAGTGGATCGAATATTTTCGATATTTGTGATAGAATTGATCTTTTCGTGTGCGTATTTGGTTCCAATGTTTCGCACAAAATTCGATATTGAAATAAATTCTTGGTTGGATTCCAATTGATGCCTAATGTTTTTGCAGATCCTTCTTTGTCTAATTCTAACGGGAGCGGCTATGATTCTTGCAAGACTCATAGCGAGACGACTGATGCACAATATACAGCCTCTCCAAGTCATACACAGTTACCTCCGAGTTGGTGCTCTCAAACATCCTAGGAAAATACGGCTAAATACTGTGATGGATGGAATTGACAGTATTAAAACATCCTGTACCTGCTGACCCTCTCGATACCTTGATCTGTTCGATGGAGGTTCTTTGGAGCTGGGATCGGTGTTAGTGAAGCCTCAGGAAGCTATGGAATTGACGAAGGGATGTTGCTCCTTTTGGCGCTTCGATTCCTCTATTGGGAATTTTTGTGTGCTAAGATTGGGATCGACTTCTCCCAAGGAAGCTACAACACTATTGACACAACGCAGTCACGAGTCGGCACCGAAAAGGCCAAATGGCTCTTATGCGATCACAACCACTGTGGAGTAACCGTGCGTCGTTTTGATCCTGCGTCACTGTTCCCCCCCTTTCCTCGGAGAAGAGGACGATAGGTGAAGGATCCATTTGGGACCGACATGGCTCAAATTAATTTCGGGCCTTGGCGGAACCAGGGTGTCTAACGAACGGATGAATTATAATTTTCAGCTCACATCAAACACCGATGGATAAATGCTTAATGATAAGTGTTTTCAAATAATGGCGCTCAAAGACTAAGGTATAGGAAGTCGTGCTTAGGGTCTGATTGCGGAATGTAAATCGAGCAGTCTCGAACGGTGCTTCCAGGATATCGCCTTGAAGTAGTCAGACCTAGTGGCATAAGTGGGTTTTACGCCGGATTTTTTCCCAACAACTTATCTCGCTTCATAGCACAAACAATTCTACACATAACTACGGACTTCATACAAAAGATCCAAAAAATCCGACTACATCCCACAGATTTGTTTGTAAGTTTTGTTTGTAAGTTTCGACATAGAATTCCCTTTTCACATAAGTCCCAATGAAAGACACATTAAATATAATAAAGGCTTCACATGAAGTCCCCTCTTCCCACTAATAGAGCATTGCTTAACAACCACTTACTTCTCCTATAACAACCAATTTTATGAACAAACTTCAGGAGCGGCAATGGGCCCTATTTCTCCTGTAATCGTCAATGTCTTCATGGAGCATTTTGAGAAAGAGGCTCTCAGAAAAACACTTAAAAAAATAGAAGTTTGATTCCGTTATGTAAATTCGTGATATGGAGACACGGCAGAGCCGAATTCTGTAAATTCCTTATTTTCTTCAAAATCAACATCCAAATATCCACTTTACTATAGACATAGAGGAAAACGAAAAATTCTCCTTCCTAGATGTTCTTGTTTCTAAGAGAACCGACGCTTCCTTAGACCATCAAGTGTACAGAAAATTAATGCACAGATAGATATCTACATAGCGAGCCACCATTCAGCACAAAAAACAGTCTGCAATCAATTCACTTGTATATAGAGCTTTCACTATTTCTAACAAAGAACGTCTGACGAGAACTCAATCACTTAAAAACAGCCTTTCAGAAAAATGGACAAAAGAGACATAATCAAAACAATCAATAAACATACAAACAAGACAACAGTCTCTGATACACAATCAGATAAGAGGATCCTATTCATTTTCTTCCATAAGGAACAACAGATCGGATTGGCAGGATATTAAACAATATCCGAACTATCTTTAAACCACCCAAAAAGATAGGAGAAATCTTAAGAAATCCTAAAGATCAAAAACTTCCACTCAGTTCCGCAGGAGCAACAAAATACCTTGTTCCTGCGGGCAAGTATTGCAGAAACTGAGAGAATGGTCAACCTACGGGTAAAAGAACATCAACGTGATGTCAAGTTAAAACATGTCACGCAATCAGCACTATCAGAACATAACATCGAAATAGGACATCAAATATTGTTTGACAAAACGATTACAATAGCCAACATTACATTATACTTTCCAAGAAAGTATAGAGAAGCCATAGAGATACAAAAACACCCTAACAATTTAAATAGAGATAATGGCTACAATATAAATAAAATATGGAAAAATATTCTCCCGATTAATGAGGACTGACTGATTTTTCCCACCCCCTACCAGCAATTCTCTTCTTTCCCTTCATTACTCCAACAAATAGCATAATATATAAAAGGAGAAAGACCCGGAGGAACAGCTCAGTATTAGGCTGCTCCTCGCTCTAATTAAGTGAATTGCAAGATTGCAAGAACGAAACGTTGGCATTCCAAGAATGGATCTGGACACGGAAGAAACCCGCGAAACGCATAATCTTTAAAAGTAATAATAATGGAAGTAAAAATAATAACAAAGTAAGGAAAAATTTGAACACCAAGGCTGGAAAAATAGTCAAGATTAACAAGGATCGAAGAATCAAGATAGTTCTAGAAAAGTGCGACGCTCAAAAAAAATCAATAAAGCAAAGGCACTTCGCGCTGTTAAAATAGTCCTAGAATGATGCGATAATCTGGAAGTAATATACACACTAACGGGAAAGGCAAGTGGCAAAAACAGACAAAAGATATCGTGAAGTCAGCATAATCCTACAAAGATGCGACACGCAAAGATATGAATCTCGCAAAGACAAGACACTCAAGCGGTATCCTCCAGCTCAAAGTTAGCAGGAGTTAGGATACTGCAGCTGAATACAGAGCGGTCAGCTGCAGTAATAGGTGAGATACGTCAGCTCTTCCAAAAAGCGACTTGACATCTTGTTATTATAGGAACCATGTTATTATAGGAAGCAGGGCGAGAGCTACATCTTTTATGGGCTAAGAACGGAGATGAAAGTTGCTGCAGTGCGCCCATGGGCATTGATAGCGGTCAGCAACCCTCGATTGCAGATGATATTTGTCTCACAGCTTAGCACGACCCACTGTGTGTGTGTGTGTGCGGAAGTGCAGCCTCCTGGCCTATCAATATACGTCGTGTCATGTTATTTCCAGCGACGAAATCGAGGGCCACTTCAGACACCTCGAAAAGATGTTTCAATCCCTGAGAGGTTCATAGTAACGGTAGATGTTAACGCGCGATTGTTGCTCTGGGATTCCCCTGAAACTGACGAGAGAGGAAGAAAGTTTGATCTTCATCTGTGCGTTTGGCTTTGAAATAATAAACGAAGTCTATCAAGGGCCACCTTCGAGGAGGGGATCGTCCTTCATAGATGTGATCTTGGTGTCCCCTCAAATAAGCCAATCATCGACACATGGAAGGTGAGGAGAGAATGGACGACCAGTAACCACAGTCCCGTGGAGATCGGGCGGAGGACGCCAAGGACGGCGAATGACCGCAGAACTGCAAGCATACATAGGTTCGACATACGACGGGCCGACTGGATTCAGTGAGAGCCTGAAAGATCCAGATCAAGGCTTGGGATCCTCGGCCCGAAATCTGCGGAAGAAGCAGAAATAATGGCTGAAGAGTTACAGGAGGTAATATTGGAAGCGAAAAATCGATGCCGAGAAAAAGAGTTTTCAAAAAGTCAAATCCGTGGTGGATAAAAGAATTGATAAAGCTGAAAAAAGAGGTGAACCAAAAGAGGAAAATGATCCAAGGATTAAGAGGATCAAGGAATCAAACTGACTCTGAAGTTGGAACAATCAATAAATCACCTTAAAGAAAAAATATCAAAAATCCCTATGCTAATACAACAGGGTAATAAGGAGGACAAAATATGAAAGCTGGAAAAAGTTTGTCACAGAATATGGTAATGAAAAACCATGAAGCTTTGTATATAAACAGCAAGCAAATAAACTAAAAATAGAAAAGATCATAAGCACACTCAAAAGAGATGAGCATATGACAAAGACTGTAGAGGAAACGGCACAATGTCTGTTGGATACACAAATGACCTAAGCTACGAAGATACGCAAGAACAAGGCGAAATTAGAAGTCTAGCAAGAATAGCGCCAGACACAACAGATGCTCTATTCTTCACGGGGAAGGAAATGCAATCAAAACATTCAAGAACGATAAAGCTCCAGGCATGGAGGCTTGATAGAAGTCAAAATACTAAAAATATCGGTAAAAGAAACCCCTGAGCAATTCCTAAAAGTATTTAATGGGTATCTTCAGTGAGGCGTCTTTCCTATAATCTGGAAGGAAGGCTCATTACGAATCCTTCTGAAGAGCGAGAACAAGGACGTGAAGGACCCAAAAATCCTGTAAGCCAATATGCCTTCTCCTTGTAATAAGAAAATTCTTCGAGAAGTTTCTCAAAATGTGCCTAACAGACACAGTACTGGCGCCGGGAAGGTATCGACAGTTATGCCGGGCAGGTCGATGGAGGACGCGGCCGTGAAACTGCGGCGGGCAGTTTCTGTACCACTAAAGGGACGTACACTATGTTGCTCTTTGACATTTCCGGTGTCTTTGACAACGTCTGATGGCCCTTAGTGTTGCAAGGATTGAAGTCGAGGGAATGCCCTAAGAATGTCTTCGAAGCTATTTCGATAAAAGACGAGTAAGCATCTCGATAGATGATACAAAAATATCAAAGTAAGCAACAAGAGGATGTCCGCAGGATTCGGGCCGACTTGCTTAATGTTCGATGAATTGCTATGGATGCTAGTAGAGTTTGCTAATAGAATTTGAAGCGCTGGTACAGGCTAAAGATCGCTTCATAGCATATGCAGACAATCTTATTATATTGGTAAGCGACAATTCCCGAAGGGAGATAGAAGTTGGCAGCCAGATATTATAATAGTAGACCAGATTGTCGAATGGTGTAAATTGATCAAACTTCAAATCTCCGAGCGAAAGATTGAAGCTTCTTGCTCAAAAGCGAGAAATTAAGAAAGACCCAAGTCGATAGACAGGGAGGAATATGCCAAGATAAAAGCCCAAGGAACAGGAGAAGAAGAATAAATTTTAAAAGTAGACCACTGTTAGGATAGGTAAGTAAAAATCAGATTCAAAGACTTGATTAGGTACCTTGTGTTCATTTCAATAGAGGTAAGCGAGTCGAATTACATTGTAAGTATCTAAAGAGTAAAGTAAATATCTAAAGGGATACTCTTCAATAAGCTTGACAAGCTGACAAGAATGAGGTCTTAAATGCAGAACGCTTTCTACAATTTCCCGGGGAGTGGTTGCATATGCAGCCGCAGGATGGACCGACCTGTATACTGCAAAGAACAAGAAAATTCTTAGGGCTGTGCAGCGCGAAGTGCTTATAGCACATACAAGCGCATATCGCACACAGTCTTGGGAATCACTCTGCGTGATAGCAGGACAAACTCCCATTGATCTACTCTTAAATGAACGTAGAACCCTATATGAGGTAAGAAAGAGTAAGGAAGTAGAGATAAAGGGAATCGGAAAGGATACAGAAAACATAAAGAAAGTAA
>Ga0157364_1006871_pt1 | contig 11739 bp, 5 predicted proteins | sample AttsexASBM2_FD_111476 | JGI IMG/M metagenome (GOLD analysis project Ga0157364, IMG submission 111476) | Fungus gardens microbial communities from leaf cutter ant in Ribeirão Preto, State of São Paulo, Brazil - Atta sexdens ASBM2 | ecosystem: Host-associated > Fungi > Mycelium > Unclassified ...
GCGTCGCAAGAGAATTGAAAAGCTGTATCGATTTGAAAACGAGGGCGGCAAGAACGAGGTTAATATCGTGGGAATTATTCGCGACCTTTGACCGGCGCCGAGACAAATATAATATATTTTAAGATATAACCACCCTTCTCCTTCCCCCGTGCCTTGACTCCGCGCGGTGAATAGTTCATGAGCGGAGATGCAGAAACGGGCGTTCCCTGAAAAATTGAAATTCTTGAAACCACCTCACTCTCTCACTATGTCGTTTAATATTGAGCGTTCGCGAGATCGCACTTCATTATTAAAGCATATGAGAGTTCGAACTGGTTTCGATATACCTTGGGAAACGCGCAGGGGCTGTGGATGACCCACCTAGTTACCTGATTAAAGAGAGACTCGTATTTTCGGAAGCAGAAACGCGAATCTGCATACACTTGGCATACATTCCTTTAAAGAATATATATTCCTTGCTTGACACATATTAATAATATTCGCTTTAATATTAAATGTTATAGATACTAAGAGTAGAACATATACCAATATCGTCGCTTATTTAACTCGTAACCAGAACACGTACAGATCTTGATGATCCTGGGACATTTTCCTAATTTTTAAACAGTATAATGACTTGGCATTATTTTATGTTTCACAATATCTTATTTTTCGTATTATTCTTATTTTTTCTTTCTTATAGGAATTATCGTATTTATACTCATACTAAGTTTAATTGTTGCAATTTTTTATATAATTAAAAACTGTAAAACTTCTTTTAAAGTAATAAAAAAATTTGTCAATCCTAAAGATCCATATGTTTCTTTATATAGTGTCATAAAAATATGTTCCTGTTATGGATGAAGTATGTTTGAATGTATAGTTTAATTAAAAAGCTATCTAAAATTAACTTTGATTAAAAATATAAGGACTCTTTATGTACAAATTTATACTTAAAAAATATATTAAAAGAAAATATATCGATTAAACTCACGAATTTTGCTCTGCGGATGACTTGCGTGGCTTTAAGACCTGATCTTTTTCCACACCAGGACTGAATTTCTTGTGCACAGTTCATCTTTTGTCTTTTTCTCTCCAATGTGAAAAGAAAAAGAAAAAAGATGTATCATGAAAAAAGAATAGGCCTTAATTTTGTCCAGGAACCAATTAATCGATCAATGATCGTCCAAAATATTTGTGAAAAACCTCCGCGTACTCACCTGTAACAGAAAATAAAGCACAAATTGAAGTTAATTGAAGAAACATTCCGTCGCGAATAATAGCATGTAATTAGTGAAAATCGAATAAATTTAGTCGCCCTCGCTCTCGAAATATCATGAAAAGGGGGACGCAACGTACTTTATTGACACGAGCGTGGATCGAAAAAGGATCCGCGCAGGCAGTTTTAATTTTACATTCCTTGCCTGCGTCGCGATGCCCGTAAAAACAAACGGCGGGAGAAAAGCGCGCCGCCATTGTTCGGCCGGTTATTATGGGCCGAACTACCGACGCGGCTAATTATTCCGATGCTAATTGAAGAGATAAAATTTAATCGGATTCCTTCGCGCAAAATAAGAGAGCGGGGCCCGCGCGCCGCGCTAGAGAGAAGAATAATTTCAAGAGTTATAATTCTGTCGCGACCGCTCCGGTGCTCCTCGCGGCGACGGTCGATACCGGCCTCCTCCGTAACAATTGTCGTCGATAATAATGCGTATCGGGAATTCATTAGAATGGAAAATTTCGCGATGCCCATGCCCCGGGCAATGTTACAAGATTCTCTTACTGTTTCAACTTTGTGATTTAATCAGCCCTTGTTTTGACAGCATCAGCGCTTCTGTTGACGAGACATAGAGTTTTTCTTTTCACAAATATATATATATATATACGCGAATATCACGTTAAACTCAAGAAAGTCTTCAGTCACGCTTCTTCAATTCCTTAAAGAAAATATGCTCGAATAACGGTAAAACACTATTAAAAAAATTTTGTCTTTTTTTCTTTCGCCAGGTTTGATAATTATGATGAAACTGTAGCATGACATTTTATTAATAAAAAAAAAAAATGTAGTTTAGTTTCACAGTTTTACAATTCTTTAAAAAATAAAAAAAAGTTCCGTAAAAATGAAAAAATGAGTTAGCTGCGCAAATCTATCTACATTTTTTTTACCTACATTTTTTCATTTTTGGTTTTTTATAAAATATAAAAGATTTTTTTGTTTAAAGTCAGTAATAACATTTGTGGTATTTTTCACCTATAAATAAAGAAGTTTCACGTTATTATTTATTTTTCTTAGTTATTCTGTAAATTAATTAGATAAATCTAATAGCATTAAAATTGCCAATAGAAGCCGACATCGGATAGTAGCATATAAATCAATTGTAATAAATAATAAATTTAATAAATTGATTTATACACTACTATTCAGTGCTGGTTATTATATTGACAATTTCAATACTCTCTCTCTCTCTCTCTCTCTCTCTCTCTCTCTCTCTCTCTCCATTTATTCGTCAGATCTCTCCTAAATAGTTTTTTACTTGTTAATTACATAAAACAGATTAGATAAATGAACAAAACAGAACATCGAGTTAAATCTTTAGAGAAGATTTTTTTATAAACTTGAGAGAACTATCATTAGAAATTTCATGCATAAAAATACAAGAGCAATATTAATGCGATTTTGAGATGTGATAAACTACAATAATGTTAACATCAATTTTTGATTTACTGCAGAACTGTCTATAACTAATTAATGCGAAATAATCTTTGTTGTAAAATAATTGTTGCATGTATAATGATTAATGTAATTCTGTAGCTTCTCAGTTTAATGCTGGACTCTACAATATTAAATTTATAATAATCAAAACGGAACTATTTATTGAATTAACAAAATAGTTGCACAACAACATCATATCATGATGAGAAGGAGAAATTGTAAATCATGATCGATATCTATTCCATAAAAATATTCCATAAAAAAAGCAACTTTCCATGAAGTAGGAAGACTGATTATTATATCTTACAATAGCATCTCGAAATCATTAGAATTTATATACATTTTTAAGGGATTTATAAAAATTCGCACCGTTCTTGTTTGGCTCTTCACATTGAAAACTAATTTGAGATTGAAATGACGTATGTTATTTATATTTTTACTTTTATTGTAAAATTCAAATTTGTAATAATAATTAGGATCGTTTATTAACAATTTACCTGTGTTTATGATTTAAACTTATAATAAATAAACTACTCAGACTCGTAGCGCAGCTCTTAATCTATTCATTTGATTTTCATCGAGTCTTATTTCATTTAATCAGTTAAGGATTAATGCAATAATTTTTAAAACTTAACAGAGAATAATAATGGTAAACTAATTACAACAATTGTTCACGATTTATCTTCCGAAAAATCGCGAGCATCAGCTCGGATTTACAGAGGAGGCTCAAAGACGAACCGACACTGGAATCAATGTCCGGGGGTGCCTCCAGCATATGCGGGATATGCGGTGCATCGCGGGTGCATCCCGAGGTACAACATCGGAGGGTGCGTGCGGGCCGAGCATAGTGGTGACGAACGCACCGCGGCCTAAGGGTGCGGCAAGTAAGGGAGGAGACAGGAGGAAGGTAGCGGAGAGAAGGCGGACAAGTGCGCGGAGGGTTCTAGGAGGTGATGGAGGAGGAGGAGGAGAAGGAAGGGAGGGAGGGCCGTCACAAGCTACGGCATCCCGGCATAACTCAGAATTGCCTCGCTGCGAGGGTAGAATTGACAGCATAGCACTAACATTGTACGCGTCCGCGTTATGTATTTATGTAAATGCATAACCAGCCACCCGCCCCTCCTCTCCTCATACCGTCGGCTGGCGGATAGTACGCACACAAACACGCCCTCCCCCCCCCCTCTCTCTCTCTCTTACTCTCCGCTTGTGTAGCGAGGGTTCTCTGGTCGACGGCAAGCTCTTCCACAAACCCGCTATACATCTCTCGTGAACGTTGTATTATACATATGTATACGGTCAACACGTATACGCAACCGGTCCGATGTACATAGAGAGCCCGCAGAAGTATGCGTATGCGGGGCCTCTTACGGCAGGATTGCAAGAGGGTGGCGGGTATGCTGTACATAGCGCAAATGAGCGAGAGAGATCAAGCGCGTAAGGCGCGCGCGAGAGGCTGTGTGCAGGGGTGGTCAACCGAGGGTTGCGCAGCGCGGGATAGATAGGGGAAAAAGGGGGAGGCAGGTGAAAGGAGGAGGTGTGCATGTAAGCGGCACATATAAGCCAAAGGATGGAGTTACAGCGTGGGCGAGCGAGTGAGCGAGCGAACCACCAACCGACGCCACGATACACAGCATATAGCACACACCGATCACATTAATCAGAGGTTATTGCGTGCATTCCTAATCATCCGGCAGCCTCTAACTATTCCTAGATTCTGATTGGTGCATTACTCGGCATTTCCGGTATGATTCTGCATTCCAATTGGTCCGCCACTGTGCCGCGCCGCGTCGAGCTGAGTAGAGCCGCGCCGCGCCACGTCGCGCCGCGTCGACCGGCTCTCTCGCCTAGTCGTCGTCTCGTCTCCATCGACGAATGCAATCCGCAAGCCGCCGCCGGCTGACCGAGGACCGACCACTTCGGCGAGCATCGTCGTCTCGATTGGACGAGTAAACCCCTTCGGGAGTACTCCATGGGGTTATAAGCGAGCCCGGTTGAGGATTTCAACTCGATTCAAACACCTCCGAGGCTAAAGCTCCAAGCTTTGTCGACGACAGAGGTTTAACTAAGATTGTTGACCATCGAAGATCTCGTTTGATCCTCTTTAGAACGTAAAACAGATGTATGCAACAGTGTATAATACTATATATAGTAGTTCTTTGCTCTACTTCTCATCGGCTTTTATTTTTATAAAGATAATTATAAGATTATTTATTTATTAAGGAAATTAAATGAATTTTTATTAAGAAAAGTGTTGCCTTAAAACAAATAAACTTCGACATAAGTAAAAAAATTAAATTTTCCAAAAAAAAAAAAGAAAAACTTTTTCAACAGAAAATTATTGACTAATCTAATGATATCGGTAAAGAGAAAAGTTCTTTTAACTCTCAACTGGTTGAACATACAGATTCTGAATCTAATCTTGAAAAATTTTCCTAATTTTTAAATAATGTGTAACTTGGAATAATTTTACGTCATCTTATTTTTTACAGTTTTATTTCGTTCATGTAAATGATGATTGATAAGATAATATTTATCTAATTCATTCATGAAAATTATAGTTTTAGTTGTTGCTTTCAAAAAGGGAGCAATATGATACTTTTCTATTTCGTAATAACGGACGGTCTCGTACAACATCAAAAAAAGAGATTTATATACATAGAGTATGTATGCGTAAGCATTCATCGTCAGACGTTCAGTGGATTTTACAGAATTTTAATATTTTATTTTATTTGAATAGTTTTTTCCATATTTAACGATAATTTACGAGCGAAAGGGTTAAGATTATGCTATCCCGAGGATTTTCGATAAAAAAACCGATTCGTCAGTGGGAGAGTGAAGTATCGGTCGTTCTCGGCAAAGTAATTGCGACCGGCGCGACTCCGGCGATTCGGCCGATGATAATCATCGAGTAATTAACAATCCCAGTTTCAATTCGGCCGCCGCGGAAAACAGCAAATTCGTAATATCCTACAATATTGCCGGCTACGTGGTGCGAGGTGAGAGAAAGATAGGTGAAGACAGAGGGGAGAGAGAGAGAGAGAGAGAGACAGAGAAAGAGAGGTGGGACATCACATCACCCTTTTCCACATTGACGCGTTTATGCGCGCTTGCTCGCGTGCGAATCACGGACGCTCTCTTTCCATCTTTCGGCCCGTTTCCTCCCGTCCGGCGCGCGCGATTCCGCACATTTTCGTATTTCCTATTTGTAAATAAGCAATCAGGCGCGGCGCGTCGCGGCGTGGTGGCAGCGGGATGCGGCGAGGCGCGCCGGGGGCACGGCGGCGGAGGTGAGACAATTAATCATTTCAATTAACGGACACAATTCGATCTCCAATCGGGCCCGGCCGAGAAGAATATTGGAAAGCCGGGAACAGGCCGGAAACGCTCGTGTATTCTCTATCTCCCTCGCTTCCCCCTTTCTACCATTTCTCGCGCGCTTTCCTCTTCACGTTTCTCTCTCTCTCTCTCTCTCTCTCTCTCCCTCTCCCATTCACCCCGTCCCGTTAAATTGTAACTCGGTAATACGCGCGAAATAACGTACGAAATAACGTACGAAGGGCTTCATATTATCTCGCTTTGTGTGCGCGCGCGGGCGCGTATGTGCGCTTTGCTGGTGAGTCTATCGCGCGGAAGTAGTTTGCGTTTTAATTAAAGCGGCGATTTCCGGCCACGAGATGCAGCCCGATACATGCTTAGGTGGGCGACGATGAATTGCTCAGGCGAGCGTCGTTTAGCCGATTAAATTGTAAACGTCGAACGCGGTTCACGCGCTAATTTCATTCCCGTGAAACGGCATGGCACGTCCGAATAAATAAACGTTTGACCGGCGCGGTGGAAAAGGAGAGGGTAAAAAAGAAACTTCAGCTCGTTCACGTGCTTTGACGTGCTATTAAGTTTTCACCTTACTCGAGAGCTCTACACAGTGCTTATTTGCAACAATAATTTAATGGCACGGTAACAAAATTAGATCTCAACGAGTCTTCTGGGAAATTCGCAATGCATGGTATTAATTACCAGAATTAATGCCAGATATTGATAAGTTGCAACGAACGACAAGGGGGAGGAGACAAGCCAGTAGTAAATCAGAGGGATCTTAATTAAGATCGACAATCGTGAGATAACTTCCGTTTAAAACGTACGAGGCTTCGCTTACATTCGCTATTGCACTGAGAATGGAAAATTGCTATCTATAAGTCAAGAAAAAGTCTCTCTTTCTCTCTCTCTCTCTCTCTCTCTCTCTCTCTCACACTCTTCCTCTGCCTCTACATACTCTGCATGCGGAACGCCGCACGATCGCTTCGAAGGTCAGTATACACTCTCGCGGAGTGTATCGTGCGCGAGTGTGTGCGTTTGCGTTTCGTAACGTAACTTCATTCATCAGCGCCGTCCCGGCTTGAGGACGGTCAGGTACGATCGCGGGAAAGAGAGAAAGAGAGAGGAAGGGGAGAGAGGTACATTACGTGACGATTCTCGCTCGCCAGGAAAACGTGCGCGTCCGGAAATAACGCGAAGGCACTCTCTTCTCTCGCTCGCGCGCAGCTGGTGCGTAAAACCGTCGCAAGTCGCATCGATGTCCCCGTACGATTACACGGTCGTTCCGCCTTAAGTGATACGTCATGGGTTACGTCCGCCATAGCAACATGTTAATACATAACATTATGGCAAACCGCGTGGGGCAATAATTTTGTCGGACTCGTGACTTTGTTGCAGCTACGCGAATTTCCTCGGCGGAAAGTAGTAAATAACGGTCGCGTACGACATTATATTATTATTCGTCCTACTTACGTCGCGGCCGATGAGCCCCGACTACAAATTACAAATTACAACCCGCAATAAGCGCGACGGAATAAAAAATCTTGCCCCGTCACGCACCGCCGACTCGCCCTTAGAAACTGGCAGTCGCGTTGCAATTTGTTATTGCGCGTTTCCGTGCACGTGATAAATTAGCTCTACGTTAAACAGAACGACTCCACGGATATAACATGTTATTCACCGGGGACTAATAATAACCGCGAACATAATAATATCTTGTTGATAATTTCTTTTATAACAAAATTCGAGGAATGAGGCAGACAATTGGAAAGACGATTCTTGCACAAGCCGATTAATCGTGAAATACCCAGCGCTGATGTTTGGTCTCTCTTTATCTCTTTTTCTTTTCTCGCCTCTTCTCCCGTTCGAGAATTAATGGGGTTAAGTCGTGAGCCATAACCGCGGCTCAAGGGGGTGGCAGAAGGGCGCAGCTAGTCGAGCACGAGCGCGGCGCGGTCCGCCGCGCCTTAACAAGGTTAGCGCCACGAATTGCTCCGCGGCGAAAGTCTGATTGAGAAAATTCTCAGAGTCTGGGATCGACGTGCTCTCGGGCAGAAGGCCAGGAGAAGCCGTGAAACGAGAAGAGTGAAGTCGATCGACCGGCAAGAAGAAAGAAGGGGAGAAGAGAGAAGGTAAAAGAACGAGCGTTGAAAAATTATAAACCAAGAAATCGACGGGGTAATATAATATTAGTTCTTAAGAAAGAGAGGGAACTACAAAAAGGAGACACAGATGGAGAACTCTCTTCTGGTTAGACGATAAAAAGGTTAGCACCCACAATGAGCGCCGTGCGGCACTCTAGCGTCTCTCTCATCCCACCCCTTTTCCGTTTTCTACCCTTTTCGCCACCGCCAAAGAGCGCCGGCGGGAGTCGAGGGTGGAAGTGAAAACAGAGGCTGCTGGCCGGTAATTCCGTAGGAATCCGAGCGTCGAAAGGTCACTCTGGGAAAATCCATGGATTACTTCATTCTCTCCCTCTCTTCCGTTTTTTCTTTTCAAGAAAGAAAAAATAAACAGGAAACGAAACGGTGAACGGCTCGATGATGCATCGAGCCGCGCTGGCTCGTCTCTGGTCCACACGGGGTAAATCTACCCTCGGCGTAGTCAGGGATGCGTTAGCAACGAATGTATTCGGAGGATACGCAGGAGATTGCTCCGCGATCCCATCCTCCAACTATATCTCCCCGTCGTGTCGATCAAAACGCAGTTTCCTACTGCAACAGTCACTCGCGAACTGACGAAGATTGTACGACAGCCATCTTAATGTCGCCATTTTGCCTGACCCTTGACAAAGGTTAAGACGGTTGAGGGGTGATCTACGCGTGAAGAGAGGGTCGTTGTCGTTGGAGGGGCACGGCGAGGGATGGTAAATAGGAAATAAGTCGCTGCCGGAGGGGGCGAAGAGCGGATTTCACGCCAATTTCTCGTCTCCGCTCGTCATTGGCGAGAAATTGTCAAATCGCTGCCTTTCTCGCATCCAACCCCCGCTTCTTCGCACACCGATCCATCCCCTGACGATCATCCACTCTGCGATCATAAGTGAGTTGCGCCGAGAGAGAGAGAGAGAGAGAGAGAATTGTAGAGTAACAAGATTTCTTTATTACGCTCGCGCAAATAAATTTGCGAGTGGGACCTTGACGTCGACGACGATGATAATGGCGATCGAGCGTGCGCGATCTCGTTTTCCTAACTCGATCGACTGTCGTCACCCCCTTTCGAACATACTTCGCATTATGTTGAGAAGCGATGTCGACGCAATACAATATCATGACATTGAGACATATCTACTAGCTGCTCTAGATTTATCGTATTAACTTTTAACATCGATATATCAAAAATTAAATTAAAGGCATAAGAAAATAAAAAAAAAAGATAATATACGGAAAGGACAATTTTGCTTAAATATCTACAAATTGTAGTTACAGTGAGAAAAATGTTGTGAAATAAACCAATAAAAAAAAAACCCAGCAAAAATAGCATTTTAACAAAACCAAACAGGATACGTGATTATATCATAATTCGAAATTCTTTCGTCAAAATGTCGATAATTTTTTTTTAATTTATTCAGAACATTTTTCTCTATGTAGATACAAATCTAAAAATAATTTTGTTGGACTGTCGAAATAATTATGAGAGACGTAAGTAAACTGGTTGCTAGAATGTCAAAACTTTTTACAACATTACTTATCAAGCTTGAGGTTCCTACAGAATTATTTTGATAATCCAAGGTTATTTTGATGATCTAAATAAAATTATTTTCAGATTTATATCTAGCTAAATTTTTAGGTACTTTAACAAAATTGTTGTTCATGTGCAATTACGAAATATCAGTGGTAAAGAATTTCTGTTTTAAAAAGCTGTCGAATAACGTGCGTAACATTTCAAAAATTTCGCAACCTAAAGTTTCTTCGCCGCGCTCGCACAGCCGACTCAAAGCTAACTGATGCAGTCGCCTTTAATAAAAAGACCGACTAGGTTTATTTCGCGCACGGTAACAAATCTCGTAAAATGGAATTTTTAACGCAGCCACTCTGACTTGGTAACACCTTCAGCGGGGGTGTCGTTCATTTTGGTCGATCGGGTCGCGGTTGCGCGTCCGACAATCTTCTCGCTTCCGGCGAATAACACGGCGAGGAGGGGGAACAATTGCCATGGAGAGAGAACTAGAGAAAAAGAAAGAGAAATGTCGTGACATATCGAAATAAATATGCGTAGCCTTAATGACACGACGCGCGTGCGAACGAGTCGCGAAAGAGACACGAAAAGTGGGCGGAGGTGAGAGAGAGAGAGAGAGAGAGAGAGAGAGAGAGAGAGAGACTCGAAAGGAGGGTGTCTGCAAAAGAAGCTGAGAGGAGCGAGAGGCGCGGCGAGAGGAAAGACACTCTCTCCGGCGCGATTCTCGTAATAGCTACTCGTGTCTTACTACACTCGCCACTCAATAATGCAGTGGCTCGCGCTCGTATGCGACATGCATGCGCGAGATGGTGTGCGTGCGAGAGTCGAGTGTCTCGTGGTATCTAAGGATTTTAACGGAGTCTGAGTTCCATACCCTTGCAAGGATCGCCCGAGAAGACGGCTCAATTATTCAAGGGACGCGTGAAGAAATCGAATTACATCCCGCATCTTCGCTACTTTGCGCTGCCGGCTACGCGCCAGGTATTTTTTTTCGTATTTAGATAAAAGATTTACGTCGCGAAAAGAATTATGTAACTTCATTGATTCGCGTAATTTGCGCGCGCAATTTTGTCACATATGTGAGGCATAAAAATGCAGAGAGAAAAAATATAAATATATAATAAATACATAATTCTGTTTAAAAAAAAAAAAAAAGTGATTTTATCCCCTTCGGAAACTCACTCGAGGATCGAAGGAGGGCGGCAGACATATTTATTTTCTACAGCCCCCTAGTTCGTCTCGAATCGTTCTGCCTCCGGGGTACGCGGGGGGAGACGCGAGATTGAAAGTGTAATAGGTCGGCCATCTTGGTTCTCCACCCTGCGTCAATTAGTCGCCGACGAAGGGTGCCAAGGAGAGCGCGATGGCGTCGTCATGGGACCACGAAAAGGCGCGCGAAAACGTTCGCGGAAGTTCGTCGATCGTTGTGTGCGTGTGCCTTCTCTCCGACATGTATGTTATCGGTGACGATATCGAGAGCAACCGGGAATTAAAGCTCAGTTTCCGTGTGCCAGACCCGGAAATAATGCGAGCCTCGTCGAGAAAATCAGGAAATGAAGCTCGCATCCTTTCGAATTCTCCTTTTGCTTCTCCGCGCTCCTCCGAAACAATTTTGCGCTTTTCCCGGTGAAATTACACGTCGTCTCTTTGCAAATCTCGGTAGTCGAAATCGACCGAGTTTTCGTGCGCTTTCGTAACTCGAATGCACTCCTATCTATTGTCTTCGCCGTCATTTTCGATGCATTTCCGTTAAGATAACGGTAGAGAGAAACGATTCATGTATCTTTTATTACTCTCATCAGTACATACGATTGGGTCATTCATTCCTACGTATTTTCTTTTCTTTGAAATACGTAAGAATGAATGATCTTCATATCCTTTCTTTTCAAATATACAAGCTTATAAATATTTTCTAAGGATATTCACACACACAAATATAAGAATTATTTAATAATTTTTATATATACTTGTAAAAGAAACGAGAATTATCCAAATACAATACATCATGTATAGTAAAGAACTGGAAAATCGCATGTGTATTAAGAGTTAATCCTTGATAA
>Ga0157364_1006872_pt1 | contig 11738 bp, 2 predicted proteins | sample AttsexASBM2_FD_111476 | JGI IMG/M metagenome (GOLD analysis project Ga0157364, IMG submission 111476) | Fungus gardens microbial communities from leaf cutter ant in Ribeirão Preto, State of São Paulo, Brazil - Atta sexdens ASBM2 | ecosystem: Host-associated > Fungi > Mycelium > Unclassified ...
ATATACATGTTTCTGTGTTTATAAACATGTGTTTTTGTTTTTGAATTATATATATATATATATATATATATATATATATATATATATATATGTATATATATATTTGAAGATATACGAAAAATTCAGAGATCGTGCTTATTTTTCAAGGAGAGCTTATAAAGAAAATATATGAAGATGCAGAATGTGTCTTTGGTTTAGTCCTTTCCGAATAGCGAGGTTCTCCGCATACCCGAGCTTGCATGCATGGCCATTACAGTCTGCTTATGCATTCCGAACATGATCCCCGATAGACGTTCTGCATAGATGCGCGATCATCCTTTGAAGGGATAATGCAGAATTGATTATTACGATCAATGAAATAATGTGAGAATGTTGCCGTCGTATTGCATAATTATGTGATTGTAATTATTGCTTTGATGTTCTCAACTATTTCGTACTGCATTTACTCTATTTCCTTTCTCAAATTAACTTTTTTTATTATAATATCGATTATTTAATTGAAGCACTACAAGCTTATACAGTTAGCATAAATCCTGTGTTATACGTTATACGTTAAACGAAAATTTCAAAGATTAACATTTAAAGGAAATCATATTAAAGATAGACATACAAGTTTTCTGTAAAGAATTTATAAATAATAAATTTTTTTAATTTTAGGTATTGCTCTTTTTCTTCGTATTTTCTATAAATGATCTTATATTTTTTTTAAAAGAAAAATATGAAAAATGATAGTATGGGAAAAATATAAAAAATAGCTTATGTGATTATGTATAAGTCACTCTATGGTCTACATGTATATATATATATATATATATATATATATATATATATATATATATATATATACCATAAATCGTTTTATAATCAGATGAATAATTTTTTAAAGTTTTATAATGTCTTTAATTTAATACGAATTTTGTACACATACATATCTAAAATTTACAATTATTTTTCTTTTCTCAGTTTATCTTTTGTCAGTTTATCCTATTTTTCTTTATTCTATTCATAGTATTATTGCAAAAAATATTTGTACTGGAATATAAATATGTATGTGATGTTTGTGCGATTGCAACATATTGAGCTCGGATAGATTCGCTAAATTTAAATGATGTACGGATCAGTCATCTCTCTGCGGAATAAAGGATTTATTTCTTATGGTTAAATATCGAAAGTAAAATAATTATATAGATATACATATTATATTACATTAGATGCATATTATTCGTTTGCATTATTGACTTTAATTAAATTTACGATACATATTTTTACCTATTTTTGGCGACTTTTAACGCACAAAGTATATAGTTTTTAAGCATTATGTCCATTACCAATAAATTAACTTCAATTCTTCTAAGAATTAGAAAAAGATAAAAAGTAAGTTAAATCGAGATTAAAGTTAATTATTGATAGAAATGGACATTAGGAAAAAAAAACAGTTATGTAGAGTGCTCTCTTTCCCCGCTCTGCTATAACGTATAAGAAGACTACGGAAAGTAGTTTCGGTTACTAATTTCTGGCACTTTAATCGTGTTACCGCATCTTCGATGCAGCCTAGAGAAATTATACGCAGCGATGAGAGTTAATCGTCTGTTGCGAGGCGCGGAAAGCGGACGGTAGATGGGGAGGTTCGCACTTAATTGCCGAATCTAAACTAACGGGAAGTCTTCGGAGCGGTCGTGCATGCGGTATCCGGCGCGTGTACGGGTTTCCAATTAAAAGTTGCTTGTTTTCTCTCTTAGCCGCAGCTTTTCTGCCAACTTTTGGACCTCTCTCGTAGGCCGTTCCGCTATCTAATTATCTCCACTTGGAAATTGGGATAAGCAAACGTTTAATTTCTCGCCCCCTTCCTTATATGTATGTGACCAACTGTCGCGTGATACAAAGAGCATTTATGATATCAGTGACGTCGTGTATTGTAAAAGATCGCGAATAAATTGTGAATTTAGTCATTTAAACTACATGTCCACAATTTAAGTACCCTAATTAATATTTTTTTAAAAAATGATGAATTTATTTTTCTTTTAATGACTCTTGAAATTAATTAACATCTATGCATGTATACTTTTTTAGAATTTATCAGATACTTAATGGTGTTTATAAATGCCATGCTAATATAACATGTTAAAAGAAATAAAATTGATGTCATAGATCAGTTTCTACAAAGTTTTGACATAAATGAATTGAACATTTATGAGTTTACTTAAAGAAAAAGATCCATAATTTAAAGCCTTTAAAACAAGCCTTATAAATTGCGATTACGGAAAGATGAGGAAAAATAACAAAATTTATTTGCAAAAAAATTAGTGCAAAAAAAATTGCAAAAGTTATAAAACAAAAGGCAAACGTAATAAAATATTAACAATTGTTATTAGCAAATAAAACTTGTATTTATTTTTATCAAAATATACTAAGAATCACGAAACTTACAAGGATGCTTAATAATTTTGGAAATGGCTATATAATGACATGACGATGTGACAATTAATAAAATAATAAAATAATTAATAATTAATAAAATAAATAGTACAATGTGTTTTATTATAATATATATTACTTAAAAAATGAATTGAAAAATAGCCTAAGTTTTTTTTGTATATTAATGTGCATTGTACGTTGCGGGAATCATAAAAAAATAATGTTTGATGACACTTTTTCTTTATTCTTTACCTACAATTTTATCAATTGTATGTCTCATTACAATTCTATTCATATTCTTACGTAATTTTCTTATAGTAGATATTACATGCTGCGTGAGTAATGTATGTAACGTTATTCGATGAAAATTATCACATGAAAAATTGACACATGTACTTAATACAACATATATATATATTAATTTTAAAAAATTCCTTCATATAAACTCATTTAATTTTAATGCGTTTCTTAAATTGGACCATATAGATCTTTACGGTATCAAGTGTTTGTTAAAAATTGACGCTGTCACAGTTATGGATATTGAATTAAAGCTTTAAGGATCTAAGCGAGATTCCGCCCATCGCGAACTCGAGTTTGAACCTCTGCTGCTGAAACGCCCATTTGCCTGGGCACGAGAATGATCCTAGCCAGTCGGCACCAAAATCGGTGGCGAGTCAGAACACCGGAGTATACCGAAGGATGCCGAGGGAGTTCTTCCGGTCACTTCAACTTTTGATGGCGGCATGCAATTGTCCAGGGCGCTATTCCTGCCCTGCTAACCCACCATTTCACCGTTTCTCAATCTCTTTCTCTTTCTATCTTTCTCTCTATCCCGCTCTTTGACTCCGCGGCGATGTAATTAACTGCTGTCAGTGGCACGTGTGCTCCAAACGAGGCTACCAAGCGGGATGAGGCGGTCTGAGCAGGCGGCAGGGTGGTGAGATCGTTGGTGGCGAGTGAGCGGAGTGGCGAGGGATAAAACGGGTAAACGGAAGGGATGAAAATTTCGACTCCTACCTCCTTCTCACGCCATTGCCATTTTATCTTCCTTCTCTCTCTGTCTCTTCTTCTCCTTCGTAACCAGTCCCTTCTCGCTCCGTCGTGATCACATTCTCGCTTAGGCAGCTAGCCCAACGTCGGATTCACGCCCTTATCTATCCACTTACCCCACTTTCCCATCCCGGGCGTGAAATTGATCTTCGCTCTTTGTTCACGTGTTCATCCGATGAGGGAAATTTTCAGAAACTTTCGAAAGCCGAAAAAACAGAAGTGCGAGATTAGGACTGCGTTTTTTTTTCACAGCATTTATAAACATCATTTGTCTTTGTTAATATTTGATAAACAACAAGGATGAAACGCTTAAAGCGTTGTAAGTGCAAAGTGAACGCAGTTTTATATAGATATATACAGCGAGACAGGGGCTCGAAATAATATGGATTATGGTACAGTGTACGTTCTGTCTTTCACAACCAGAAATTTTCATACAATAAATTTGAATAAAGAGAAAATAAAAAAAAAAGAAATCTCTATAATAAACCTGAAAATATATATTTGTCATGAATTTTTTCAAAGGAAGGAGTTTAGTTTAAGAGTTTATATTTTAACCATTAATTCTACTATTGATTCTATTTTTAATCTTTCAACTGTACTTTAAAAATAATATTTATAATATTTGCGCGCGCGCGCGCGCGCGCGCGTGTGTGTGTGTGTGTGTGTGTGTGCGCGTGCAAAGATTTTAAATAATAAATTAAATAATAAAATCAATTAATGTGATGTATTGATATTTGAAAGTTGAAACAAGTCTTATTTTTAGAATGTTTTAATGTCGCGATGATTGATTGATAACTTCTTGCATATATAATGTATGCACTATACACTTTTTAAATAAAACAAATAAATGCCAAATTTGGTATAAAAATATTAGACAAATGAAGATAGATGCTTTCATTGGGGATTTCATCGCAAGTTACAAATTGACGCGTCAACAAATTGGCAAGAATTACGCTTAATTCGATTTGTCCGGTCTGTTCTAGATATGGCGTTTGCATTAGAAAGCAGTTCTAGATTCCGTTTGCACGTACTAATAGTCAGTGATGGGACCGAAGCTTAAACTGTAATTATATCAGCGACTGTCGCTGTTGAACGTAAAGCTTCCATGTCCACGTGCAATTTATTTGCCGTTCTCGTGTGTAATTGGATCATTTCTAGCTTACAATTAGTAGTTGACGAACGATATCTGACTGAAGATGTCCAATGTGATTTAAGTGATGCATGTATATTGATACGACATTATACAATACATTTGACGCCATTAGATGCGAAAAGATTAGTTTCATTATGCCATTTTTTATTAGTTCTAACAGAATTCTATAATCATTTTTAAGAATATCTCTCGGCTACATTTCTATGTAAATTTATAATATCTATTTCTGCATATTGCGCGTCGAAATCCTTTTCTATCTTGAAACACCATTATGAGCAGAATCAGAATAGTAATATCACTTTATTAAATAACAAACAATTTAATAATTTTTTTATGCTAATAAGCATCTTTATATAAAGATTAGCAATTAGATGGAAATCTTAAAATCTGTAAATAATTTATTGCGAAAAAAATATTCTTATATTTATATTATATTTTTTATTAATTACAATATTTATGATATTTATAATATTATATTAAAAATATATAATGTGCATTACGCACATTGTATAACACGTAATGTAATATGCAGATATAATTCGTCCACCATCATATGGACTTGTCACAACAGCCAACAGGATCGGACTCTCAATTGGACGTATCCTATGTCTGAATAGTAATGGTCAACGACAGGTCAAAGGCAACCTACGATATCCTCTGGTTTAAAGGACAAAGGAAACGCAATTCTCTCATGCAATTTCCTCGTTGGCGCCGAATGAAGTGCTGGAATTTGGCACTTCAAAGACCGCAGGAGTGGCATTGTCATTCCAGTGGTATCTACTTTTCATTCCCTTCTTGTTAGCTTTTTGTCATGCCCTATCGATCGCGCGGTTAATATTATCTGGCTTTAGCATGTGAGATATGAAAATCGAGCAACAATATAATACCTTTTTATACACGAACGATACGCTTACAATAACGTGAAATTCCTTTTTCAATTCTACGATATTTATTAAAAGTTTTATATATTGATTAACTGTGATTGAATTATTGTCGCTTTACATGATTTTGTATTATTAGTAAATTATTTTTTTTTCATTTTCTGTATACGGAAAGAATGGTTTTGCTGAAGCAAAACCATTCTTTAAAAATTTAGATAGGTACAGATATGAAAATAATTATGCTAAACTATTAAAATATGATGGACGCTCAGACAGAATGATAATAGTGGTTTAAAAAGTTCTGACATATCAGTTTAAGCGTTCAATATAATTATTTTGATGGACTAATAAAACTATTTTTAAATTTATATCTACCTAAATTTTTAGATACTTCAACAAAATTATTCTTTCCATGTAACTTGTAAACTTAAAATACATTTTCATAGAATATCTCTTATCTCTTTATGTATTAGTTTCACTGTACGGTGCTATTAAATTATCTACTAATTAATACATATCATACATTTATCGTTAAATACATTTATCGATGTTGGAAATTGGTAGGATATTAAAGCTAAAATAGGATGTGCTGCGCAATACTATACTATATTTCTTTCCTGTATATTACAGCAAAATGTAGATAAATGAATAATAGAAATATAATTTCATGAAATTAATGGCAGATATATGAGTAATCAATTCAATCAAATCGTCCGATGCATAATCGGGCTTCATTTCTTGACACTTTAACACGTTTTAATCGAGAGTTATTACTTGGTTACACGCACAATCGTCGACGAATTTCAACGCGGCGATCTCATTATTTTGTTGCGACGTGTGTATAATATCGAGCCCTTTCAGGCAAAATTGATTACCGCAGTAATCTATCCTTGTCCAACGGATAGACGAAGGGTGTTGCGGATTGCACACGTACTCTCTTCAATCATTTGCTCTCGTCTCGTATAAACGATCGGTCCGATTTTTAACTTTCGAACAAATTCCGATCGTATTAATTGCTCCTGCGTTATTTCGCCGGAACAACGCCGAGCGTAGCATTTATCGTCGGGAGAAGCAGAGGAAATTAATTCGGATCCCTCTCTCCTTTTTTTTTTTCACCACAAATGCGGCAGTTTGACAGCCTCTGACAAACGGCTAACCACATAGGATCGACATAGTTGTTGAATTTACCCTGCAGGCAGTTCAGGTCTAATTGTGATCGGCCGACAATGGCCGCACTGACAATTACATGACGACATTTCTGTTGACGCGCTCATGGTTATCATTAAATTTGACCCTCTCTAATTGCCTGCGTTCGCAAACGGCGCGAGGAAAGAGATTAAAATGAATCGGATTGCATCATTTATTGAGTATCGTCTTTGATGTATCGTCGCGAAATTGTATGTTCATTTCGCATGAAAGTGTTTATGAACATTTCGAAATAAAAATTATGTAGAGGAAAAGAAATAATTGTGGCACAAATGATAGTTGTGGAATATTATTATAATATTTTTTATAGTTTGTATTGCATTCTGGGATCAACCGTAAAACTTACTTCGCAGTCTGCTTGGACGTTATAGTAACGACGTTATAGTAAAAAGTGGCTACTAGTCATTAGTATTTACTACGTTGTTGTAAAAGCTGCATTTCAGTTTTGCATGTAACAGATAGTTTTACAGATGTGTATTCTTTACATGGAAAGAACGATTTTGCTGAAAGCTCTAAAATTTTGCTGAATACTAAAAATAACTTTGTTGAACCATCGAAATAATTTTGATCGAAATTAATTGTTAGAACGTACAAATTTTTTATAGCATTGCTCATCATTTTTTAGTTTTCAACACAATTAATTTAATGAGCTAACAAAATTATTTTCAGATCTGTATTCAGCAAAATTTTACACTTTTCAAAATCGTTTTTTCGTATATACGTAAATATTGAAAAATATGTTGGTATTAATTTTGGAATTTCAGTTTAGCTTGGAAGCCTCAAATGTAGCTTTCAAATGATATAATTGAACTAAATTTAGTAACAAAATGTGAATGTAGTTGATAATATTCCATATTCGCCCTCTTATTCCATAATCGCAATCTTTTTTCCCCTTTTCAATTTTGTAAATTATATTCATTTTATGTATCTAAAGAAGTTCTACTTATAACATAATTAGTATCACTCTATGGCTAATAAACTTGTATCAAAAGTAATTATGTTATATGAATTATATTTACTAAGTTATTTTAATAAAATAAGGTGATAATAGTGATTCCATAACTCTTTCTTTTCTCGATATAAATGTATGTAAGATTATTTATACAAGTACTATCAAGAAAGATATCGCATCTGGCAGTTATTGTTGTCAAGGTAGCTTTTAATTCGACTTCATCGCTATAATTCATCAAACAGCATTTTTGCACAAAGCTCTCATGATTTCTTATAAAATAATAATTAAGGCTGCAAGCGTAGCTGCTAGCTACAAGTCTAATCGCTTTTTTGTTTGCTGTATAAGCACAAATATTCTATTTAAGTCGCAAGCTTCACGAACGGAATTTCCAAACGGAATCGCAAGGTGCATTGCGACTGACATTATGCAAGCAAATGTAATAACGATGAACATAGAATTCGCGATACTTTTATATTCCTTCATTTTACTCTTTACAAATGTATACTTAAAATTTGTCAACGTTCTACATGTCGAAGAATCATACAGACATACCGCACTTTTTCCCTTAAAATTGTTATAGTTATTAATAATTTCTGATTCCTGAACAATCGAAAATTAAAGATCTTTGTTAAAGTGAAAAATCTTATATATATTCAGAATTATATACATATACACGTACAATAAAAATTTTATTTTTTGAAAGATGAGGTTAACTTTTCAAAAGTGAAACATCTGATTTAAGTAAAGCTTTTGATATTTACTAAAACACTGAGAGAAATGATTTTATTATAGGAACAAATCAAGAGAAAACAAAAGTGATGTTTGTTAAAAAAACGATCAATTTATTACGATTGCAAATTAATTCATCAATGTAACAAATAATCAATAGTATCGCTAGTAAATAAGAGGCTTATATATATATATATATATATATATATATATATATATAAAAGTCGTAGACGGTTGTAGAGTCTCAAATTGTAAGAAATTGACTAATTCTAGCAAGTATTCTCCCTATTTGACTGTGCTTGGTCAGTTTCCTACAACTTAAAACTCCATAATCATCTACAATTTCTACGTAAACAAGCTTAAAGTCTATTCAAAAGATAAGTTAGATTCTATATAGTTTACTTCTGTTACTAATAATTGATTGATATAGCAGCAACAATCACAACTAATCACAACAACAAAATTTATTGTCACATATTTACTGATCACTTGTTAAAAGTAACTGGTAACTTATTAAATTAACAAAATTTTTTCTTTCAGTGAGCATCTTGTCAATGTCTCATATTGCATAATCCTTACTATATTTTTAATTTTTTGCACACGCTGTATCAGATTACAGACATTGATCTTCTAAAGATTCATATTTCGCATGATCTGTCCTCGTTTCATCATTATTGTATTTCACTGTATTTTCCTCCAGGTCATCGCAAGGGGGTTGAACAAGGGGAATAAAATGAAAGAAGGGAAGGATTCTTATCCGGGATGCAATTTCGTGGTATTAATGTTGCAAGAGCGTCAACCGCGAGCGGTCGGTGCGCTGAGGACTCTAGCTTTCCTCTCCATAGACAAACCATTCTGTACTCGACCTGTTTTCGCGAGGAACGAAATTGCACGCGAAAATTTGTACTTTTCGGAAGTAACCTGCCATTTTAGCGAACGATATATTTTTGAAGAATACTTAATTTAGTATATACAGTTCTGAAATAAATTTAATACAAAGTGACTGTAAAAGTAATTATTAAATTAGTTACTAGTTATAAAAAAAAGTAATTAAGTTAAGTTACAGTTACTAAAAAAAACTTACTCTAACTATAACTTCGATAGTAACTTCGAAGTAACGAGTTACCAACCCTGTGAATAACGTATGACGTACATGCCGTATGCATACAGTTACACACAAGCATAACTTCCTCCGTGTGTATAATGTATGTGCATCATACAATGATGATATACGCGCGCTATTCGGCGCGTGTATTCATATTAAACGTACATATTTGCGTGTCGTCAACTATATGTACTTACTATTCCAGGACTGTTGAATTGGCAGGGCAGCAGTGCGTTTCCGCCAGTTTGCGCTAAAACATCCTTGATGAATTTCGGCCTCGTACGAGGGTCAATTAGGTCGGTCTCTTTTGTCGAATCGCCTCGTTCAATTACGCCGTCTGTAAATATTCGGTAGAGAATTTTTACACTAACGATGTTCAATCTTAGCAGAAAAATCGATTTTTTAAATCGTCTTGAGTCATAACTATAAGTTTCGAGTCATCAAAAAAATCAAATATCAAAGAATCGATTCGACAAAGATTAATCTAAAAGATCAACATAGTTAATTGCATACATCTTTCATATCATTTATGAACATAATGTAATATTAGATTTATTTTTTTACTTCAAGAAGTGGAATTTCCCCTTTTTCCCCAGGAAGGAAACTATTTCACTAGACTTTTTAGCTGATATTCATTGAAAACAAGGAGAACATGATATCTGGGAATCCAAACTAATTGTTTAGATTTCGGTGATAATTATATAAATTAGATAGGGAAGGTAAAGCTTTCCTTGTCTAATTAAATATTCGTTAAACCTTTGGGCAATTTCTTAATTCTCCTGTTCAGGATTCAGTAGAAATGGCTGTCAAATCGTTTTCAGTTTTAATGAGCTGTTAGTTTTCAATGGGTACTCAATTGAACATTCGTTAACAAGAGAATTTGATAAAAGTTGACGTAGGGTTTCAAGTCGGAAATAGATTTTGAAGTAGACAGGTCAAGAATCGAGTGTACCGAACATTTTCGAAAGTTGAAAAAAGAATTTGATTTGATAAAAATTTATCAAATAATATAATATTCATTAAATTTTCAAAGTATTATTTATCAATAATTAAAATAATTTGTTAAAAATTTAAGGTTTGCATCACAAAATTGAAAAAGGGTTTAAAAGATTTCGTTTATACGCCTGCGATATTACAAAAATAATTTTGATTTTCATAATAAAGTAAAATTTTTATCAAATAGTTAATATGATTGCATATTGATCGTATATTATGAAAATATATTTCTGTATACTCAGAAAATTGATGTTTTCATTATTTTACTTTTCTTTCGTTATATTAATAATAATTTCCAATCACGCTCGCATTATATAAGCGCACATTCTCCTTCCTTCGTTGAGCGTCGCTTCAAATTTCATAACATTCGAACGAACGGAAAATGACGATTATTATGTAAAAGGATGATTAATGTAATTATTGTATTCAATAACAGCACGTACAATATAATAATGGTTTACTTTTAAATGCGCCTACGTAATAGTCGAAACTTGATACATGTTATTTGTTTTATTTGTTGAAATTATAATAATATTTGAATTTAATACACAAATATAATCCGAAATATTAGATCCATATCTAAGTACAATCTGAATGAGTGTATTTCATTAAAATTTCATTGTTAATGAAATTTCATTGTTAATGAAATTTTAGTAAAATACACACATTCGAATATCGCGCAATTATCACATGCTCTTGCAACAATAAATTTTATAATGACTCCTCTTTAGTAAGAAAATATTTTTAATGCAATTTAAAATTTGCTTTTTATACTTTTAAAGAAAATTTTGTTAAATCCGTATTAAAGGATTTTAACGAAAAAAAATTATGTATCAATGCTCTTAGAGAATTTTAATAGAATTTTTTAAAAATACAATTTTAACAATTTTTCTCAACAAATTTAACGCGTTAATTGTCAAGTTTAACTTGTAGTGGAAAATTACAATTAGCTGATTGAAATTTAACTGGTTAAGCAGCCTATGGCCTTGCTTTGCTGGATGTTAGGTGTCATCATGTTTATCTCTTCATTATTACAAGAAGTCATCTGAGCAGTCAGCGCGCATATGTTTGAACTAAAGCGTAGAGGCTTTCCCTCTGGCGTTTACACCTATATTCAATATGGACCGAGGATATTGGAGATTACGTTACCATACATGTGTATGATTAGTTCAGATTAGAACCGACTGAATCGGTAATGGCTGCGTCGCGTATTGTGTAGATTCATTCGATCGTGCCATAAGTTCAATTCGC
>Ga0157364_1006873_pt1 | contig 11737 bp, 4 predicted proteins | sample AttsexASBM2_FD_111476 | JGI IMG/M metagenome (GOLD analysis project Ga0157364, IMG submission 111476) | Fungus gardens microbial communities from leaf cutter ant in Ribeirão Preto, State of São Paulo, Brazil - Atta sexdens ASBM2 | ecosystem: Host-associated > Fungi > Mycelium > Unclassified ...
ATAAGTGATGAGGTGTTTTTCATTTGCTGACACAAGTCGACAAAAGTTCTACTATCTAAAGATATCGTTCTATCTTTGTTACTCACTGAATGTTAAGAAAGAAAGAATGATGCTTTTGTGTCAGTAAATGGAAAACATTCCACATCTTATTGCCCTGCCACAACGAAAATATTGCAAACATGTTCGATGTAAACCAGAAGCATGCAATCGTGCATGACTATTGCTGTTTACAGATATCTCTAAGCTAACAAGAGCATGAAACAAATATAGAAGAAATATTTTTCGCCGTCTACGTAGTAATAAACTTCATAAAGTATAAATATGAGTCGGGATTCATTAAGAGGCATTAATGTGACATTTATTATGGATGGGGACATAAGGCTAATTGATATAAACGTACTGGAAACTATAAAGTAAGTATAACAATATACAGTATATAATAATACACTGTAACTGGAAAGTATGATATATAATAATATACTGTATATAATAATGTACTAAAACAAAATAATTATCCATTATCAATCAAAATAAAAATGAGAATAGTCGAATGATTTATCCTTACAGCAATATGTCAAAGAAAGCAATCTTCGCGACATAAGTTTTCATAATTTCGTACTCCTCTGCGCCTTGCAACTTTTTCCAGTCGCTAACCAGATAATCAGTGAGAATTTTTATCTAGAAATACTCTCAATGTATGTTAAATCTCATCGGATAGTGCACCGACGATCGTAAAAGACCGCGATCGCGAATAATAAAAATTCGAATAATGATTTTTTGAGCAATATATAAATTTCGATAATGGCATACTTTGCTTCTATTAAAGTGGCACGTATATAGTTTCATCAGAAACATAATCATCAACATAAGTGCTGGTATCGTTAATAGAACACATCGTGTATTTCCATCACATTGAATAAGTTTAGCCACCTAAAAATATCGTTATTATAGCACATCTTAAAAGATATCAATTTTAATTCTCATCTTAAATTCTATAATTTGCGACCATTTTCACAAATTAAAATTTTATTCACTTACATTACAGATTTTCTATATCATTTATTTATAATTTTACTCAAGGATTTGATTCTTAATGTTAATAAACAGTCAAATTTTGTAATAAAAAAATCATCGTTTTGATTTTTGTGACGTCAAAATAAAATCATTTTGACTTTCTCTTAACATAATTATTCCTTAACATAATGTATTCCTTGTGGGTGTAAGCTACTTCAAAATGCATTTTATATACTTTATTTTATATACTTTATTAGGTATATATAAACATATAGATTTCATGAAGTCATGAATAGAATTCAAGGAAGCTGCGCGTGTGTGGATTATCTCTGTGGTTTGATATATCATTACATATCAAATATCGTACGTTACGTAAATGTTAAAATTCACTTCATTAAAGCGAGAATCCTGATATTTTATACTAACGATGGTATTTAATGATGTATCAAGATGATCATCAAAAATAATTTGCAAACCAAATAGCTTCTTTAAACAAAAATATCCATGAAAAAGTCTCTAAAATATTGTAAACAAAATTCTACCCTGAATTTATGTCCAAAGCGAGTTTAACAGATGTAGACAACGTATATTGTACTGTAATTAATTTTTTTATGCATTCTATTGATTATTAGATTAGAACTAATATGAATACATGGTAGAAATGTTACCCAGGTAGAACAACAGGTTAAAATTACGCTAAAATAAATTAAATGAAATAAAATAAATTAAATGATTGAAAAGATCTTTTTGTGATCATTTTGGAAAAATTTGATATCATTTTGATATAATTTGTTGTTCTGTTTGGGTACGAAAAATTTCTCTGGAACCTGTGGAACGATCAATGAAACAACGACTACAGCGAAGCAACAAGGAACAACCTCATTCTCTTTTCTTGATAAGGCCAGCGAGTAACAGCAATTGTTTTGTAACACTAATCCCATAATATTTCTGTGCCGATTCCATAACTTTCAAAACAGTATTTCGTCTTCGGCAAGACGCAATCGACTAAATTTCTCATGTTGTAATGAGAAATTAATATTTTATCAGGCATGAAGAGGGAATATATGCGGAAACCTTTAATGTAGCAATTTTCTATGTCTCGTAAAAAGTGGACACAAATGATTGTCTGTCAATGAACGAGGCGATTTTTTCCCAGGAAAATATATCGATCGGAATGTCCATGAAGGAAATAAGAGTTCTTGTTGATACTATATATAGTAGCAAGATAAAAATTATGATGACTATTATACACATGTATCTTGTAGATTGTTGCATAATTGCTGCAATACTGTTAGGAGTATCTCTGACGTGCAATATTCACGCTCCTCTGCGGAAATAATTAGCACGACAGAATGGCGACCAAGAATTATCAATTTCTTGATACCAAGAATGGCGATATGCTATTCCTTTTTAATTTTTTTTTATATGGAAATATGTATGTTAAGGTTGTGTAAAAAATAGAAATAAAAATCTTTTTGATTGATATCGGCAACAAAATAAAATAAAATTTCAATAATTTAAGCTTTTCTTAAAATGAACTAAGAATACTATTCAATATAATAAATGTTACATATGTAACATTCTAAATAGGAAATGCAGTCTTTCAATCCAATTAAATCTAAAAATAATATCGGCCATTTCTACGCTTATGAATACTGCTTAATTAAAAATTCTGAATAGGAAATGCAGTTATTCAATATGAAAATAATATCATATGATGAAATAGACTGCAAGGTTTACGAAATGTTGGCATTCCAAGAATGGATCTGGACACGGAGGAAACCCGCGAAACGCATAATCTTTAAATAATATCAGCGATTCTGTGAATTATGAATACTGTTAAATTCAAAATTGTGAATAGGAAATGCAGTTTTTTAATCCAATTGAATATAAAAAAGTTTTGCTTTTAATGGCCCATTTTCTTAAAATGGACTAAGAATATTATTCATAATTGTCAATAGAAAATCCATGTATCATTTAAAAATACATCATGAATGCTATTTTATTCAGAATTATGAATAAGAAATTTTTCGTTTTAATTCAACTGAGTTAAAAAAAAGTTGTATCGTAAAAATATAAATTATGAATTCTACTTCATTTAATAGTTTAAAGAAACATAAAAAGAACTACGTAAATGTAATAAATATTACATATGTAATATATGTTAATTATACTAAAATGTAAATCAAATTATAAATAAATATATATTTATATACAGATTGAAATATGTATGTACATATGTAGATATATATTTAAATCGATAATAAGTATATTTATCTGTACCTATTTTATTTCATGTTTCTTCATTTTTTTTTTAGCATATTTTTAAGTTTTTTTAGCACATCTATAACCCTAGTGTATTAGATGTTACATTTCGTCATCAGAGTATCACGAAACTTTTTTTTCTAGGATGAAAAATGAAAACTGAAAAATTTCTCCATTAACTTTAATGATTAAAATTTTCACTTTTCACTTTTCATCCTAAGGATAAAGTTTCATGATTGATACCCCAGTGTATGTTTTAAATTTTCGTCGTGGCAACACTGCGCTCACATATTCTTAGCTGGTTCCCCTACTCTATACGAATATATATCTCTATCCAACCTCTTTGAGTATTAGGTGACATTCAGGTTTGAATATTTATCAAGTTGAATGTTTTAAAATATTAGGCGTAGTAAAAATAAATCCATTATTTTTCTATTTATGCATATTAAATATTTCTCCATAACTTGTAACTCTTTGTAAAACAATGAGATTTCAAATTATATTTAACAACGATTTAATAGTGTAAATAACTCGCTTACATGATCGAAAATGTATTTATTATTTTAATCGCACAATATTTACTACTATAATATAATTATGATTGCACAAAATGCACAATGACACTATCCGAATTACATATTGCAGCACCAATTACTGGAAAGACGCAAGTACTGTAAAATACGACACAGAAGAATTTACAACCTTTAAAAAAAAAGCATTTTTAGACTTCAAAAATTTCAAAAGAACATCGTAATAAAATGTAACGTGCAAAAATGATTTTTACCGTGGTGAAGCTCTTCAGAGAAAAGACATAAATCTTTCCGGCACTCAAAAAATTCGGTTGCATGCTCCTTCGCATCACGTACAGAAGCAATCTTTGCGATTTCACGGGTATATTGTACCATGAACAATTATATCTGCAATTTTGTGTCTCAAAATTATCGAGCTTTAATTTAATAACATAAAATAAAAATGATTATTATAAAATAGGGTTATTTCTATTAATTGATTTATTCTCATAGGTTTAATTTCCATTTATAATATTTTGTAAAAATCAAATTGTCTTACATCTTGTTGCGCATTTGTAAGCTGTGATCTATTAATTTCTGGCCTTGCAGACTATAGCAGAACAAGTGAATCAGTTGACTAATGACGAATGCCGTGTACCTCATCAATTCCGTAATTTCTTCTATTTGCATCGCAATCTCGAAGACGATAAATGTAATATTTTAATCTCTCCTGATATTAAGCATGCAAATGCGAGTGACAACATAACGATCTCAAAAAGTGCGAATACCACAAGATGAATTGCAACAAATAGATACGTACTACAAGTACTTGTAGCAAGGAAATGCTCATCGTAACGGTAACTATCATTATTTGTATCGCGAAGGCAACGTAGAAGGTATTTTTAAGAAGCTCCGCGAACCTGTAGTAAATATTGCGATATACGTTAATTACTTGTTTTTTTTATAAGGGATACTCTAAAGATTTATAATTTAGAAGAAAATTTTTTTAACATTTATTGTAGCTATTGTAACAACTAACATTATCAGAAAATAATTAATTAAATAAATAAAAATGTTTAAAAATTCTCTCTCTCTCCCCCTTCTCTCTCTTTCTCTCTCCCCTCTCCAGAAAGAATGCAAGCTTCCATTTCGAATTATTCATCCAATGACTCTTGACGACTAACGACTTAAACTCTTTCGAATATTTTTATTGTACCAGAAATAATGATAAATGCATTCTGTTCGTAAATTATAAAAGTTTGTAATTTTTTAATAAAGCATTTTCAAATACAAGTTTATATGCACTCGATCTTATTAATACATAAGTTATTCTCGGCTTTAGCGGAGCTACAGCATGTACATGTTTTAATTAAATAATGCAGTTACCATAAAGCTCGCCGGTGTGCGTATACAGAGTCTGCGATCTTCCGATCGTATATGTCGTCCAGACTTTTACTCATTATGTCGTGCTCGTTACGTGATAAAGTCTCAAATCGAAATCTGAAATAGACGATAATTCCGCTCTCTCAATTAGATTAAGAGAATAATAGAGAAATAGCATTTTATAAGTGATGGAGTGTTTTCCATTTGCTGACACAAGTCGACAAAAATTCTACTATCTAAAGATATCGTTCTACCTTTGTTACTCACTGAATGTTAAGAAAGATAGAATGATGCTTTTGTAAATTTGTATCAGTAAATGGAAAACACCCCACATCTTACCCTGCCACAGCGAAGATGCTGCAAACATGTTCGATGTAAACCAGAAGCATGCAATCGTGCGCAACTATTGCTGTTAAAGATATCTCGAAGCTAACGAGAGTGTGGAAGAAAATATAGAAGAAATATTTTTCGCTGTCTACGTAGTAATAAGCCTCAAAAGGCATAAATATGGGTCGAGATTCATTAAGAGGTAATATGACATTCATTATGGGTGATATAAGGCTAATTGAGATAAACGTACTGGAAACTATATAATAATATACTGTACCAAAACAAAATAATTATCCATTATCAGTCAAAATAAAAATGAGAATAATCGAACGATTTATCCTTACAGCAATATGCCAAAGAAAGCAATCTCGCGTTCGCGGCATAAGTTTTCATAATTTCGTACTCCTCTGCGCCTTGCAACTTTTCCCAATCGCTAATCAGATGATCAGTGAGAATTTTTATCTAGAAATACTCTCAATGTTAAATCTCATCGGATAGTGCACCGATGATCGTAAAAGATCGCGAATAATAATAAAAATTCGAATAATGATTTTTCAATATATAGAATAAATTTCGGTAATGGCATACTTTGCTTCTATTAAAGTGGCACGTATACAGTTTCACCAGAATCATAATCATCAACATAAGTGCTGGTATCGTTAATAGAACACATCGTGTATTTCCATCGCATTGAATAAGTTTGGCCACCTAAAAATATCGTTATTACATCTTAAAAGATATCAATTTTAATTCTCATCTTAAATTCTATAATTTATGACCATTTTCACAAAATAAAATTCTATTTACTTACATTACAGATTTTCTATATTATTTATTTATAATTTTACCCAAGAATTTGATTCTTAATGTCAATAAACAGTCAAATTTTGTAATAAAAAATCATCGTTTTGACTTTTGTGACATCAAAATAAAATCATTTTGACTTTCTCTTAAGATGATTATGTATTCCTTGGGTGTATGCCATTTCAAAATGCATTTTATATACTTTATATATAGATTTATTAGATATATAACAGATTTCATGAAGTCATGAATAGAATTCAAGGAAGAGCTGTGCGATATGCAGATTATCTCTGTGGTTTGATACATCATTAAATGCCAAATGTCATTACGTAAAGATTAAAGTTCACTTCATTAAAACGAGAATCTTGATATTTTATATTGAAACGATGACATTTAACGATGTATCAAGACACAAGGTAATCCTCAAACCAAATAGCTTCTTTAAAAAAAAATATCTTCGAAAGTCTCTAAAGTATTGTAAACAAAATTCTATCCTGAATTTATCGTCCAAAGCGAGTTTAACAGATAGACAACATTGTATATCGTACTATATCGTATAATTAACTTTTTTATGCATTTTGATTATTAGATTAGAACTAATATGATATGTGATAGAAATGTTACCCAGATAGAACAACAGGTTAAAATTATGTTAAAGTAAATACTAAATAAATTGAAATTGAAAAGTGACTTTTAGTGATCATTTTAGAAACATTTTGACATCATTTTGATATAATTTGTTGTTCTGCTTGGGTACAAAAAATTTCTCTGGAACCTGTGGAACGATCAGCGAAACAACGGCTACAGTCAACAAGCTCATTCGGAACAACCTTATTCTCTTTTCTTGATAAGGCCATTGGCCAGCGAGTAACAGCAATTGTTTTGTAACACTAATCCCATAATATTTCTGTGCCGATTCCATAACTTTCAAAACAAAGTTTCGTTTTCGGCAGCACGACTACATTTCTCGTCTTGCTATAAGAAATTAATATTTTATCAGACATAAAGAGGGAATGTATTACATATGCGGAAACCTTTAACGTAGCAATCTTCTATGTCTCGTAAAAAGTGGACACAAATGATTGCCTGTCGATGAACGAGGCGATTTTTTTTCCAGGAATATATCGATCGGAATGTCCATAAAGGAAATAAGAGTTCTTGTTGATACTATACGTCTATACATAGCTGTAGAGATAAAAGCTATGATGATGACTATCATACACATGTGTCTTGTAGATTGGTGCGTAATTGCTACATTCAATACTGCTACGAGCAATATCGACGAATGTCTCTGACGTGCAATATTCATGCTCCATCCTCTGCGGAAATAATTAGCACGACAGAATGGCGACCAAGAATTATCAATTTCTTGATACCAAGAATGGCGATATGCTATTCCTTTTTAATTTTTTTTTATACGGAAATATATATGTTAAGGTTGTGTAAAAAATAGAAACAAAAATCTTTTTGATTGGTATCGACAACAAAATAAAATTTCAATTTGAGCTCAATAAATAATAGCAAATATATTATTTTATATAATTTGTAATATTATACTTCTGCAAAACTTTTTTTCACGAATACTTCATTGCATGCTATTTTAATCGTCAGATATCGATTATGACACTTTAAAGGATGACAGTAATGTAAAGTACGACATCGAATTTTGCACGATCTAACGAAAACATTTAAAGATTTTATGTCTTTTTTACTGCATATATTTCATTATTTACTCGATGTATTTTTAATAATAAATTTGTCATTGTTTTACCGTTGTAAAATTTTCTAGCGAAAACACATATATTTTGCCGACAGTCAAGGCATAAGCTTCGATGCTTTTTCTCATCACGAATAAGAGCAATTCGCTGTTCCTTCACAGGTATTTTATACCATAAACTATGATATCTATAGAAAATCATCATTATATATAAAAAAATATACGTGATAATAAGTTGTTCTGAGAAATAAAGTTCTTGTAAGTAATTCTATAGAAAGTACATCTTTTATATCGACCAAGTATTTTCTTTTTATATACATATTATTAATTATATAAAGCTAATTAATTTCTAATTCAATCTCTTATATGTTGTCGCAAGTTTCGAGACTATGATTTATCAGTTTTTGTCCTTGGAAGCTAAAGCAGAACAAGTGAAACAATTGAGCCATAATGAAGACAAAATATCTCATCGCTTCCGCTGAATCGTGTAGCTGAGACGAGAGCTTGAATGCAAGAAAGATAAGTTCTGCGTTATGTATGTTACGGAATTCTTATATTCATATTTGTAACTCACTTGTACCAAAGTAATGCTCAAGCAGATAACTAACAGGATTTGTACAGCAAACGATATTGAGAAAGTATCTTCGAAAACTCTAGCAAATCTAAAAATATGATATTGATAACGACTTAAACATTTAAATCAAAATTAAATCAAAATTCCGCTTATTATGATTTATCAACGATTATCCTAATGAATTAACATTAGGATCAATAAAAGAAAAATGAACTACGATATTATTACGTACTCACTGCAAGGCCTTTCCATGGACATGAATCGAAATCACAATGTTTTTGTAGTAATCGGGACAATCAATCATACTTTTTTTCGTATTGCTACGTTCATATGGTACATGCTCAAATCTGTATCTGCAAGTATTTATGCAACATAACATTGTTATGAGTTTTTGAGAATTAATTTCAGTCTCTTCCAAGTGAACGTATACATAAGCTAAAACTATTATTTACTTCTTGGTAAAATAAAATCTTCAAGCTATAAAAAATGCAATTTTGCTTTTTGTATAAACAATCATTACCTAACGATTGCGAAAAGGCCGTAAATGTGTTCGATGTAAGTAAAAAACATGCAATCATGTGCGATTAAGCCAGTTAAACATATAGTAGAGCAAATCATCATATGGAGAAAAATGTAATTAAAATATCGATTTTCGTTAACGAAATAGTACGCTGGATATGGCATCATTACAGAACGAGAAATATTCAAGGGAATTATGACATCCAAGATGCGTGACATGAAAGAAGTTGTAGTAAATGAAAGTAGATATGTAAACATTCGCTGTTATAAAAACATAATTAATTGATCCATTAAAATCTAAATTAAATTATTTGTTGTAAATAAACATTCGATTGCTAAAATTGTTTCGCATTTTCTTCTTATAATGCATTGATTTTTCGTCAGAACTTTTTCCTTTTTATCCATATTTTTTTAATAAATGTACCAGATAATGACCCAATTATTGGACAAAATGACAAAAATTTTAAATGTTAAGATTTTAAATGATATACATATACGACTCTAAATAAATTTGTTTTATTAAATTTGTATAACAATAAATTTATATATATTTATATATATATTATATTTTCTTAAAATGGGTCATGAATAATATTCAATTGTGAGTAGAAAATCTAATGTTTCATTTAAAAATAAATCATGAATGCTATTTTATTCAGAATTATGAATAAGAAATTCTTCGTTTTAATTCAACTGAGTTAAAAAAAAATTGTACCGTAAAAATATAAATTATGAATTCTACTTCATTTAATAGTTCAAAGAAACATAAAAAAAATTATACATAAATATGTGTAATAAATGTTACATATGTAATATTTTCTAAGTAGGAAAAGTCCTCTACCATTTTGTAAATTTCCCCAATAGTTAATGAGATATTAATGCTTAAAGATAGCCGAATATGTGCGCTCGCCCGGCCTACTGCGAAGTGTATACGCCTACACGATCGCTTGGCACACCTTAGAAATTGGGCCTTAGAAATTGGGGGCTGGCAAGTGCTCCGCGCCGCCGCAAGTCACAATAGCTCGGACGGCGCGCTTGCCAGGCTATCCCCGTTCCCCACGGCCCGCGCGTCAAACAATCGGTAGATGTATACACTTCACAGTAATATTCGGCTATCTTTAAAGATTAATATCTCGTTAAGTATTGAGGAAACTTATAAAAAGGACTTTTCGACTCAGTTTAGTCCGCTCTACCTGCACAGGAAATATTTGGCGATTATTTCCAGACACCCTGTATATGTAAATTCTTTTTATTTTTAATAATTTAATAAATTAATCGCTTTTATGTATATTTTTTTGTATAAAAGTTTTAAAATAATAACTATAAAATAATAATAATAATAACTATAAAATAATAACTATAAAATTTCATGTAATTACTGCTTTAATTTATTTAAACTTTTACATGTATATTATAATGTATATTATAATTATAAAATTTTTAATATGGAATCCAATATTCATTTTTATAGATTTAAAATATGGATTCGGATGGATTGAAAATTTCCAATCCATTTTAATCCATTTTCGTTTGCTGGGAGGCATACTTTCACAAATAACAATAAAAATGATTATGATAAAGATATAAAAATAGTTTTCTTTACGTAACGTAAATAACAGACAAAATGATTAATGTGAATGACTGTAATTAATGTCCTAGCAAACGAGAATGGATTAAAATGGATTGAAATTTTTTTCTATCCATTTTTTTTCTATCACCATTTATTTATTTGTGTTTTTTCTTTTCTCTCTCTTTTTCCCTCTTCCTCACTTATCCTAACTGCACATATTCTTCAAATTAAAAAGGGGAAATTTTTAACATAGATAGTGAAACGCAATTGCCATCGGGCGGATCGCAAGAAGTGAATGAAAATTGAAGCACTTAAGAAAAAGGAGATTCCGATAATTGTAAAAATATAGTCGCGAATTTTTATCTCAGAGGAGGCCGCGCTCAATTGAACAAGGCCCATAAAACTCCAGTTATTGGGAAGGAATTTTCATCCTCAGCGATCCCTGTGGTGGTTTAACCGAGAACGATCCTCCCTTCCCTACATCCCTAGACCAAGAATTTTCTTCTTATTCTCCTACTTTATAGACTCTCCACAGCCCGCAATTCCTTCTATCTCTTTTTCCCCCGTCTCTTCTGAAGACAACAGATCTTTCGATGAGATTTTTCAATCTTTTGAATCGCTCGCCAAAATCTGCGAGGTCATCCCTCCCCTTGACCACACCACCTCGTCCCACATCAACATACAATCATAGGCAGAAACTTAATTAGCTTAATTTTAGCATTACTATTGTTAGCATATATAAATGTAAACATACAGACATATATATATATATATATATATATATATATATATATATATATTGGGAGTACAAATTAGTTCGGTCCGTTTTTTTGTGCATTCATTTCTGTGAAGTTGGCACCTCATTTTTCAAAAAATGAAATTTTGGTCAAAGTTCCGAATGCACCCGAAGATTTCTGAAGTACAAAAAATTAAAAATAGTTCCGGCGAATTAATATAAAAAAAAAAAAATTAAAAAATTTGGGGTGCTAACTTCATAAAACGAAGAACGAAAAATCGCGATATCTTCTAAATCATTAAACCTAGCGCCTTAA
>Ga0157364_1006874_pt1 | contig 11734 bp, 4 predicted proteins | sample AttsexASBM2_FD_111476 | JGI IMG/M metagenome (GOLD analysis project Ga0157364, IMG submission 111476) | Fungus gardens microbial communities from leaf cutter ant in Ribeirão Preto, State of São Paulo, Brazil - Atta sexdens ASBM2 | ecosystem: Host-associated > Fungi > Mycelium > Unclassified ...
CACACACACACACACACACACACACACACACACACACACACACACACACACACACACACACATGCATATATTTTTTATTCTAATAAATTTTTTATACCAAATATTACAATTACTGAAAGTAGTTCTATGTTACGTCATATGTCGTCATATACTATTACAGTAGTAATACTACTGCAGTATTAGTGACACTAGTAGTTTTTATACTTCCAAACGATATTGGAAACTTGTGATAGATCAACATTTAAATTTCATTAATTTGTAAATCGAGATCGTTTCGATATCGATTCTAATTAGTCTAGACTTTGATAGAGTCGATGATATTTTTCCTTGATTTCGTTGTCATTTATGGTAAGAGACAGATCTAATAGATTGTCAGCATTTATGATAAAGTACATTATTCCCTGAAATTCCTCAATACAAAAGTGACGTAATAAGATTATATTAAATAAACTACAAAGTACAAATAAAAATAATGTTATTCAGCAGAAGTAGAACAATAAAATAAGATACAAAGAATTACGTCTATTAAACTGACATAGCCACTTCAGCACAATCGAATAAAAGTTGCACAGAAATTTGATATTTTTCTGTTGCTAATTTGTTGCTCTATTCCCGATTTTATTGCTCCAATTTTGAAAAACCAATGGCTGTGCTAGCATAAGAATAAAGTTAGCACAGCCACTCAATAAAAAAATTAAAAAATACGGCATATTCTTTTTGTGCTAATTTGTTGCTAATTAGTTGCTCACTTTCCGATATTGTTGCTCCATCCCCAACCCTCGAAAACCTAACCACTCTGAATCAGCACACCACCTATAAATTGTTAATTCTCGAAATAAAATGGTATTGTTAAACAATTATCTATAAATAATTAGAATTGCAGTGATAGGTGCAGCATCATGACTAAAAGTTTCATATACAAAATATGTTGCCCGCATGATTTTGGTATCACAACGTTCCTCGTAATATATATTGTATTTCAATCGCATTTCAACCGCGAAATGAACCTATTGTACATTAATACTATTAAATAATATTTAAATAATATTAAATAATATTTAAAATAAGATTTATACATACAAATAATATTCATTTCTACTTCATTAATATAATTAAAAAAAATAAAACTTCCTTCGCATATATAATGAACTTTTGTTGAATCCAAATTTAATCTGCCAATATTGGCAATCTATTGCTGTTTTCTTTTAATATTGCTTAGCAATTGATGCATAGAATACTTTTTTTCCATGAATTATCACATTTAGCCATACAACAATGAGGCATGATTTACTCTGTAATTAAAGTTTACAATTATATTGACATAATTTTGAAGTCACTGAGGGAATAATATATTTTAGTCTTATGAAGAATTTTAAACTTCCAGTTTTGTGTATATTATCAAATATCTATTATCACACAACTTACATTATAAAAAAAATACCTTTTTTTAAATAACTTACAGTGTAATAATTTCTCTTATACTCTAGCTTATAAAACATAAATCCTCTAACTTTGACTACATTATAAGAGGGATAATCGGCACGCTTCTATCCTGTGAGTGTAGTACAGACACGAACTACATCTATTTTTGATGATTTCATCGATAGTGATAGAAAACATATGTAGTCACATAGTTCCCAAATTGAAAATGGATACTGGCAGTAGTATACGATCAGAAGCAATGAGTTGCTACATTTTTTTTATGAGTTAAGAATACACAAACAAGTTCAAGATGCAAATCCCTTTCAATGAATAAATATGATCGAATAAGATTTATCAAATGTTTATACAATGTGTAACGTAAATTTAAATGTTACATGTCTCACGAAATTCATGAAATATGATATCAGTAGAGCACATTATAAGCAATATAATAATTTTAATAATTTAATAATTAATTAATAACTAATAATAATAATAATTATATATATATAAAATTAATTAATTAATAACAAAATTAATAAAATATTAATAATAATAAAAAGAGCTCTTAATAAACAAAGTAATATTAATATAAATTAAAAGAACACAGTTATTATTTGTGTTTAATTATACAAAATTTTTTTCTTTAATTCATACATTCTAAACAAAAAATCAATATTTCGATTGTTATTTGCAATCATCTTCAGAATAATACAAAATAAACATAAAATAAACTCTAAAAATAATTCGCAATCAATATAAAGATAATTAAGAGTAATTACATATTTTTATATTGATTGTGAATTATTGGATTTTAAGAGTTTATTTTATGTTTTCCTGAAGATATACCTGAAGATAGTTATAAATAACAACGTTAATCTTTTGTTTTTAAAATGTATGAATTAAAGAAAAAATTTTGTATAATTAGACACAAATAATAATTGTGTTCTAGCTTTTATTTGCCTTAATTTATATTAATATTAGTTAATAAAATATTAAATAAATTTAAAAAATTAATAATTATCAATTATTTATGATTAATTATTATATATATTGTTATTGTATTTATAATTAATAATTATTAATTCATAATTTAAATTTAATTATAATAATTTTTAAAATAATTTTAGTAATTTTTTGAACAATATAATTTTTCTTTTATATTATAATGATATAATAATTTTATTATTTTTTAAATATTTACTAAAATATTTTACGATCCATCAAAATAATTTTGTGATTAAACAGAAATGTTTAAAATACGTGTAAAATATTATCATAAATTTATTCTTTTTAATTTATTCTTTTAAATTTATTCTTTTAAATTATTACAAGTTTTGTATAAAATATTTATTATTAAAAAACATAAATAATGAATATTTATAAATATTTATTTTAAACATCATTCTACTTGGGAAAAAAAGAAGTCATATTATGATACATAATAATAATTATTATTAATTATTAATTAATTATTAAATTATTTAAATTATTATATGCTTATAATGTGTATTGCGTGCGCGCGCGCGTGTGTGTGTGTGTGTGTGTGTGTGTTTTGCTTTACTGACATCATATTTCATAAATTTCGCAGGACATGTACATTTAAATTTATGCTATACATAGACATTTGACAAATCTCATATCATCATATTCATTCATTGTATATGAGAGAGATTTGCATCCTGAACTTGATCAAGTATTCTTAAACTCATCAAAAAAAAGTGTCGCAACCTCATTGCTTCTAATTGTATGGGCGAGTTCGATGGTAACAAAATAGTATGATCTCTCTCAGAATGCCGTCATATGCGGCGTAACTTGCGTAAGCTTTTTACGCTATTTTGTTGTCACACCGAAATATGATGGAACCATCATGTATCGAATCCAATTTCTTGCTCATTTTAGCTTATTCCATCTGAAAAAATGCACATGGATTTCGATTTTGCAACAGTACAATTATAGAAGTCGTCCCTTTGCATTACATGGAAAGTCTAAACCAGTCGAAATCCATGTGGAACAATACAATTATAGGCTTCATTTTGCTTGTAATAGATTTCCTAATCTCAATAGTCATTAACTTTAAGACTTAATATCTCGGATCAGGACAGAGCGACGCATTTTTTGCCAAATTCTTTTGTTTCATGTAAAAACGCGTCGAATAAGCCTAAGAGTGGTCTCACAAGACTTTTTGATCTTAACAATTCGATCATCCGCTTATATAGTATATACGCGATGAAAAAGTGCCGATTTCCCATACTTTTCGAAATGTGTAGATTACGAAAACCAATTATAAATTTAGTGTTTTTGTTAGAGTTACAACAGAAATTCTGATCAACAATTGATCGCCTTTTTCTAATCTTCGCGAAATACCCAATGTGAATCCCAGCTTTTAGAATGGCGTATTCTAGTAAATAAAATATAATGTATTCTAGTAATATTACTAGAATATGCAGGTTACGCTTACGCAGGTTACGCTTCATGTGATGGTACCCTCAGATTTTTCTTTGCTGTAATCAATGTTAGTTACAGTGCTACCAACTTTGTAACTAAAAAAACAATTTTCGACATAACTTTCAGAACACAACCTTTGAACAGCAAGATATTCAATCTGTGAAGGCGATTGTAATCTGTCATTCGTTTACACAGTGTTTACACAGTATACACAAACAGAACATCTCGAGCAGGACTTCCGAGATAACTGCGCGAACGATATACATCCTTGCATAAAACTACGCTACAGCCACTTTCGCAGGTAGAATAAACAAACAATATCTAAAACAATAATTGCTTAAATGAACGCACCCGTTTTTTCTGTGGAAAATGTATGCATAAAAAATTAATTTGATTGCGGGAGTTAACATGTTCCTCGTAGCTACGCTTTTTTACTAGATGTTTCTCCACAATCCGTAAATATTGTGGTTGTATTATCACATATCTGTAGAATATGTTATAAAGATGACATTTCATGCAGCAAGCTTCGCTAGCGAAGACCCCACAATCATCGATTCGTACAAAAATGCGTAATTAGCGAAGCTTCGCTCGAAGTTCCACATTGTCCAACTATGAGCGAAGTAACGCTGATTCTAGCTATGGTTCACTTGGCCAAATATTTCGAAGTATTTTTTGATTGGTTAATTTTTTGAATTGTCTATTCAATGCTTCTTTATTCACGCATAATAGAAATAACTTCGTCAGCGAAACTTCGCTCCATGAAAAGGTAAGAAAGTTTTAGCGAAGAACGTTAAACACTGGCTTGTTATGGAGTGGAGAATCTTTGTCAGCGAAGCTTCGCTGCCTGAAATTGTGCCTTAAGAATATTCTCTTGTATTCTCTCGACTCTCGCCTTAGAACGTACACATCAGGTAAGTTCAAAGCTTACATATAAATCACGCACAAGCGCAAAGCAAAGCTTTCAGACAAGGACAAATAGATGTTGACTTTTATTACATTGGTCAGATACGGTGAGGCCCTTTCAATACGTATATTCTAAAAATATGTATTACAAAAGAAAATTAATTATTTTAAAATGATTACAAAATGTTGCCTTTGCACTACGGAAGAGAGCCCTATTTATTCACAATGAACATTTCATAAGTAATGCAATAAATGTATTTCTCATCGATATTAATTTAACCCTGATAGCTAAACCTGCGAAAACAGATTTTGAGCAAAGTTTGCTACCAATTTTTGATTGGCAGAAAGGCAACAAACTATATATCCAGATAACAAAATATTTGCATGATGCTGGCATAATGCATACACGCGTGCAATGGCATGTTGTCACTGTGACGTCCAGCTGATTCTGCAAGCACAATGACAGCATATTGTGCAACGTCCAGCACGTTGTGCAAGCATTTTGCATTTCAAAATGTTGGCATTATACAAATTTTTTCTAGTGTACGATTTTTGCTTTTTTTAGATTAAATTATGATTTTAGGTTACAGGATATTAGATTATAGATTATAGATAGATTGTTTTATTTGCAAATAACGATTAAATGATGTACTTTGCTTTTGTGGAAAATATTAGGTGTATTATATATTAATGTATATTATATACATTTTTCCACGAAAGTTCAATAAAATACATTGCAGTGTTTGCAATACAAATAAAACAATCATTAATTTATAAATGTATTAAAAAATCATTTAATTAATAAAAAAATTATTTTTATTCTAAATTATTATACTTATAAATAAATATACTTATTTATATTATATATTTTATATACTTTTATATACTGTTATATACTTATAAATAATTATATATTATACTTATAAAGAATTTTATATATGCATGTACCTTAATTAATAATACAATTTATAATAATTATTATAAACTTTTGGTAAACAAAACTGTATATAACAATACTATATCTTTGATACATAAAATTATATTATATAAATTATATTATATCAAAATGAAATAGATTTTTTTATATCTTTGTACCTTATATATTTGTATATATATATATATATATATATATATACCTAAATATAAAAAAATAAATATTTCTATTATGTTATATAATATACTTCATTATCATAAAATTATTTTATATACATATATAAGAATTATATATACTTTCTGCGTAGTAAAAAGGTACAATATATGAAAATAGAAAAAAGGAAAATATATGAAGATGTAATATTAATATCGAAAAATAATACTTTCGTGTAAACATTTATAATTCATTAATACGTCCATATCTGAGGAATAATCATTTTGTGATACTTCAGTATCTAAATCGATTTGTAATGCTTCTCTATCTAAATTGTTTTGTAATATTATCTGAATCATTTTGATTGGATATATTGATATATTTTTGATAATTTTCTATCTCTTTACTTTCTGTGGGATATTACCGAAGTAAGTTTGCAAATTGCATTTCCATTATTTTCTTAACTTTTGTTTCTTAGTTTTTTAATGACAAGCTCTTTAGTTGCCTTAATCATATTATTATTTTCGATCATATTATTATTTTCTGGTTTTTGTGATCATTTGTAATGTCGACGATAACGCTCCTTAATATTTTTATCATCTTCTTTACAACACATTTTGATTTGGAAAAATTCAAACTAGAACTGATAGCATCTAAAAAACATATATATTTTATAAGACATAAATTCTAATCAGAATGGTAAAGCTCATAACATATTCTTATTTATAAGAATTTTCAAGTGCTTATACCTTTATACAATATTTTTATAGGTAGCTTCTTATTAGTCATGTAATTTATAAGAAATCGTAGATACGAGTATTTATGAATAATCGTAATCTTACGATTATTCATAATACATACATGCACATAAAATTAGAATACTATCACTAAAATTAGAATACTAATAAATAAATTCTTACAAGTTTTACGAGAACACTTATAAGTCTTATGATTTTGCTTAAAATTAACTCATAAATTTTTATCTATTATTCTATGAAATATTAAAATTATAAAAATATTATGTAATTAATATTTAATAATTTTATATTAATATTTGTAAATAATTTTAATTATCTTAAAATTAATTATCTTCACAAGCCTGAGCAAAACGAATAACCTTTAACGGGAGTGTCCTGTTTTATTTACATCAATTATTAAAAACTTTTTTCTTTTAACTTTTAATTTTTACTTTTTTCTGTGTTTATGGATTGAAAAATCCTTCTCTACAATTAAAGAATCGACAACAACGCAATTCGCCAGCTACAATTGAATACGAAAAACTAAAGAAAATTGAAGACTTACAGTTTTGTTATCGGCTTCTGTACATGTCAACATGAGACAATATGTGCTGCATATAAGAGATTCAGACCTTGCACGTTCATAAAAAGTAGTTGGCAATTTGCAGAAAACCTGAAAGAACAATCTTATGCTTTTAGAAACGAGGCTTTAGTATAAGAGAAAAGAGTCACTGAAAATTTCGTTTGTATATTATGAGAGAAATTAACCGAGCAGTATTTTAGTTTCGCAATTTTCGACAGCGCTGTCATGAAAAATGCGACGCTGAATCATAGAAATCATAGAATTATCGACCTACTCAGACTCATATCAAAAAATGTTCTTATGTGCCCTGGTCAAAGTTCTTTTTTTTAGAGGAAAAATAATAAAATAAATATGATATTAGTTATTTTAATTTTGTTTAAATAATTTTTTCATAAACAAGAAACGTACCATATTATTTATATATGAATACAAATGAAGATAATTATTTTAATTGTTGTTTTGTCTTTTACATACATTTTAGTAAATTATTGATGCATATACAGGGTGTCCCCAAAAGGTGATATCAAATTTTAGGGGTATGCAGTACTCGTTAAAACAAACCAAAAAGTCTTAATGAACAGTATTCCGAAAACCTTTTATTTCTGAGTTATGAAGCATTTTCTTCTGTGAAAAATAGAAAATAAATTAAATTTGTAATAAATGTTCAATGTGCCTTCGACTCGTGTTAATACACAATTCGACATGTTTGTCATTGAAGGTCAAAGATTTCAGATTTATTTCGTATTTGACGAAGTTGAAAAAAATTTCCAAGTCTCTTAGTCAGTTCATTCACGGACGTCCATATGTGATCACATTACAGGAATTGTTATATTCAACTTTGGATTATGAATCATGTCTAGTTTTGTATTATCTGAAAAATGGCTAATTTTTACACAAATTCTGAAATGATGACATTCATTTTATATATAGTAGAGAGCAAAAGGCAATATTTCAAAAGTAGCACGCTTGTATCATGCTTATCCGAATCGCCGAATAGCCAAATAGAAAAATGTTTAGCAAAATTCATCAACGCTTACGTGAGACCGGACAGTTTAAACCAAATTTAGTTGACTACGGTAGACCGCGACTTGTTAAAAGAAATGCCTTCTGCAGTCGAGGAAAATATTTTACGCACAATTGAAGAAAATCCTGGAACATCTTATCGAAGAATCGCCCTGCAAGAAAGAAGAATCAAGCCATCACACTGTGTGAATGGCTGGAGTATTTTGCATGATGAACTTTTGCATCATATCCAACACTTCAGGCTCTTCTACCAGTTGATTTGCAACAACGGATCACTTTTTTGTCAATGGCTTCTTCATTGATGCAATCAAGATCCACAATTTTTGTGCAATATTTTGTTTACTGATGAGGCATCCTTTACCAGATGGAATCTTTACAGAGATGGAATCAATAACATTCATAACATACATGTTTGGGTAATGAAAATCCTCATGCTCTCATAGCATCACGATATCAGCATCGTTTTTCTGTGAACGTTTTGACAGATATTTTTAGAGGTCCTCTAATCGGATTTTACATTTTACCTAATAGACTAACAGGACAAGTGTATCTTAATTTTTTCGAAAATAATTTATTCGAACTTTTGGGAGATATTCCTTTACAATATAAACAAAATGTGATTGGAAGATATTCTTTTGCAACATAGACGAATATGGTTCATGCACGATGTTCCCATTTCCTCGTTAATATCAGACATCATTTAATTAATCGTTTTTTTCAAGAAAGGTGGACGTGGCGATCCAGTTGTATGGCCACCTCGCTCACTGGATTTAAATCCATTAAATTACTATCTATGGGGACACTTAAAGAGCATGATATGTGTCACATCAGCTGATACAATAGATAAACTGACTCAGAGAATTGAAAACTGTTGTCAACAAATATGGAATAAACCCGGAATCTTTGAACATGTTTGATATTCAATGAGGAGACGTGCCGAATTGTGTGTTGACGGAGTTCAATGCACATTGAACATTTATTGTAAATTTAAGTTATTTTCTATTTTTCACAGAAGAAAATGCTTCATAACTCAGAAATAAAAGGTTTTCGGAATACTGTTTATTAAGACTTTTTGGTTTGTTTTAACAAATCAAAAAGTATTATATAAAATTTGGTATCATCTTGTAGCAACATCCTGTATATAAAATACATATACAGGATGTCATGAATATACGGCCCCACTCGTCCCGAGCAGATAGAGCAGACTAAACTGAGTAGAAAAGTTCTCTACCATTTTGCAATGCTCGCAATAATTATTAACGTTTAAAGATAGCCGAATACGCGCGTCCGATCTGCTATTGTTGAAGGCCCACTGAGCCTACGGCGTGCAGATCGCGAGGAGCGGGAATGGCTTAGCAGGCGCATCGTGCCGTTCGAGCTTAGAGGCTCGCGGCGAATAGAGGACTTTTCTACTCAGTTTAGTCCGCTCTACCTGCTCGGGACGAATGGGGCCGTATATTAATGACACTCTGTATATGTATATGTGTGTATATATATATATATATATATATATACACACACACACACATACATGTGCATGCGTGCAGTGCGTGCATACATGCATATACATATATACAATATATGTCTAAACTTTTCAAATAACTTTATTTACTGAATTATTTACATATACATATATCAGGGCTCGGAACGAGATGTATGTTTCGATTGAACTTCGATTTTGCTCGGATATCGAAACGACAAGCGGCAATTTCGGCAGTAGCAGACATAGCATATAAATAAAATTTTTGAATACTTATTGGTCTTGTACTAAAGCTCATAACTCGTTTTTGCAAGCATAATATTGTTTTTTGAAGTTTTCTGTAAATCATTACTTATTTTAAACGTGCAAAGTTCGAAATTATTGTATACAGCACATTTATGACTTGACTCGGATGTCGAAGTGTCGACTTACAAGGGAAGTATCACAACAGTCCGGAACCGATTTGATTCTCCATGAAACATGTTGTAAAACATGAAAATCTAAGACACGTTTTTTTTTATACATGCGCTAACTCATGTTTAAGGGGTGAAACCCCTTTGAAAAAAACGATATTCTTCTTTCGAGCCGAATATCATTGGGAGATCGAAATAAAAGAAAAAAATTATTTCTTTGTTTAACAAAATACTCCCATCATCCGTAATTTTCTTAAATTTTTAATTTTTCACATGCCTTTTTTATTCACATGTTGAATAAAGAAGACATTACGGAGTTATTGGAGTTAAGTCACCATTCCAGTTTAAAATAATGCGTCTCGTTCTGTGTCGATTCTTATCAGCATTAAATTGGTATTATTAGTATTCTATATTAAAGATAAATATATTTTGTAGCACATAAGCGTGATCAGTAGCTCTTTGAAAAAAAAACCGAATGTATCATAAAAATAATAAAGTAATATTTTAAAAGTACATTACATTCAATGTATTTACTTATTAATATAGTGTTCAATCACTATTATTAAGAAAACAACAATTATAGTAGGAAGGAAAATATTTTTACGATAATTTGCTGAAAGGCATGTTTCTTATACTGTGACACTCCTGAAATGCACGTCCGCGTGCGACCCAGCGGTTTGGCCGTCGAGTGTTGAGCGGTTATAAGGGAAAAGTAGGCAGCACTTCAGAAATTGGCTCAAAATGTGCAACTAATTCCGACCACTGAAGTACACATATATTTCTATAATTTTATAAAAATATTTGGAGTAATATGTTTATTAATAACGTTATTTATTTTTTAAAAAATTATGAAAAAAAGGAAAAAGCAGGAATATAGGATCTTAAATATTCTGATCACACAGCTAACGTTCGAGACCATGCTAAGTTTTTGCGGATTACCCCTATGAATGTGATACATATGATACACGGAAAATCATAAACTATATCTCGTCAACTAGCACGTTTTGAATTTTTGCTATTGGATATGGGAAAAAGTTCGTGGCGTTTTTCCCGCTAGATGGCATTAAATGCTCAGCAGTCGGCAACTACTAATCGCATCGGTAACACCAGACGTGCGTTTAAAAAGTGACATTTTAATTTTGTTTTGAGCCGAAAAAGATTGAAATCGGTGAAGTGGATCAAAAGTTATTTTATTTTGAAAATGGAAATAAATAAAGAAAAAATTCGCTACATTTTGCAGTATCACTACGACAAAGGCAAGAATGCTGCACAGGCTTGTGAAAAAATTTGCGCTATTTACGGTGAAGATACTCTATCAAAATCAGCAGCACGGAAATGGTTCGCTCGTTTTCGTGCTGGAAATTTCGATGTGAAAGATAAATCTCGCTCCGGTCGACCAAGTCTGAAAAGTCCGATGAAATCATGGTAAAAGTTGAGCGTGATAAGCATGTGAACACTGTGGAGATTGCCAGGGAACTAGGCATCGATCACAAAACAGTTTTAAATCATTTATACAAAGAAGCTCGATGTTTGGGTTCCTCACGAGTTGAGTGTTAGGAACATGATGGACCGAATTAACATTTGTGATACGCTACTGAAACGGAATGAAATTGAGCCATTTCTGAAGAGAATGATAAC
>Ga0157364_1006875_pt1 | contig 11733 bp, 6 predicted proteins | sample AttsexASBM2_FD_111476 | JGI IMG/M metagenome (GOLD analysis project Ga0157364, IMG submission 111476) | Fungus gardens microbial communities from leaf cutter ant in Ribeirão Preto, State of São Paulo, Brazil - Atta sexdens ASBM2 | ecosystem: Host-associated > Fungi > Mycelium > Unclassified ...
ACGACCGTAACTGAGTCGTGGAACATAAGTCGTAGGTTAATCAAAATATTGTGCATTTATTATTAGTGTATTCGACCCGAGCGGATTTGCACCAACCTAGATTAATGCTCTCCTATTGGTGGAATATATGACATCAAACAATAGTAGAATATTATATATTATTAATAATATATAATAATATATAATAATATATAATATTATATATTATATATATAAATGAGAGCAACTCCGTTTGGGTAGAAAACGCTATATGATTCACGTTTCACGACTCAGTTACGACTATTGAATCTTTGTACTGAAGTTTTGAGGACTTGATTAGGTAGCATACATGTGAGCAAATACATGTCACGTGGCTGCGATATTGTGAAAGTACTGAAGCCTTGAACTATTGCTTAATTTAAAATCTTAAATTGTAAAAAATTTACAAATTACGATTAAATGTAACGAGGGGATAACCATTAGTTGAAATATTGTCCCACAGATTACATGATTTCATATGATTTCATCTGATTACAAATAATCTTTTTCATTTTGAAGTTATTTGATAAAATATACGATTTTATTTAATATTATATAATGATTTCTCGTGATTGCATATGTAATTATATATATAATGATTATACATAGAGATTTCATATGAATTTTATAATGATTTCGAAGACTCTGTCCCACGATTACAACTAAGTGGTTACTTTCTCGAAATGTAAGAAAAATAATCAATTGTGATTGATCACTTTCTTACAGCTTAAGATTTAAGTAGGGATGGCAAATACGCATTACTTGTTACTTTTTATCGTTACTTTATTATAATAACGATTTGTTATAATAATGACGTTGCGAATTTTTTTATGACGGCAACGGTAATACCAGAGTTAGAAAAGTCCCTTGTACTGAAAAACTCCTTATATTTATAACAAATTACTTTTATTAATTACTTGTAATGAATAAAGTAACGCAATCATGTACAACGAATTATTTTTTTTAGTAAATAACGCGTAATGATGACGCGCATGACGATGATGCTTACCCAGTGAAAAATGATAATGGAATTGACATCGAATTGATGTCGATTTGACGTCGAAATTATCAAATCGACATTGATTCGATAGATTTCATTGTCTTTTCTCATTGAGTAGGAGCTTCTAAAGTCGTCCTGTTTTATCATGATTATATTTTAGGAGAAATCTCCAAATTGACTTCACGGATTGTAAAATTTTTTTTACAGAATTAAAGAACACATAAAAAGAAATCAAATCTGAAAACACGATTTCACGAGAAAATCGGAAAAAAAAAATTTTTAATTCTTTTTCTAGCATATACAATTGTCATTTGACAGTATGGTTTAACATTTGCTTGTTATAAAAGTTTTATAGCTTGTAGATTGAAAATAAGCGTGAAAGGAGATTCAGATTATTTAAATGAACAATACTAAATTTGTGGAATTAAAATTCAAAGTGTAAGAAAAATATTTCTCCTAAAACGAAGTTACGTGCTTTGATAGGACTTACTTTTTTCCTCTTTTATAAAATCCGAAAATTCTTCTCCGGAATTAAAGTATACGCATTAATATATATCTGTGAAATAGAGTTTATACCGAGAACGACAAAAAAATTTTTCTTCTTTAAGATTTCAATTTAAAAATTTTTTATCGTTCTCGAAATAAATTCCACCTCACATGTTAACGTATACTTTAATATATTAGGAAAGGATTTTCGACTCTGTAAAAGAGGAAAAAAGTAATTGTTCTACAAAAAAATTACAATTAGTCGGTAATGCAGACGGTTTAAGGATCGTCATTATTATTATTATTATTATTATTGTAAAATGTAATAGAAAAAGTAACGACGTTACTATACTTGCCATTTCTGAGCTTACAATTAGACTTATTGAAAGCCGATAAAATAAGTTTGATTCCGTGTGTGTGTGTGTGTGTGTGTGTGTGTGTGTGCGCGTGCGTGCGTGCGTGCGTGCGTGCGTGCGTGTGTGTGTGCGTGTGTGTGTGTGTGTGCGTGCGTGCGTGTGTAAAAAAACAATACTATGCTTTTTATAAAAGCTTTTTAAAAAAGAGAAATCTAGTCAAGAAATTCAAGTATAACAGTACTTATACACAGAAAATATGTGCATATGCAATACAAGTAAATATCTAAGCCGGTTCGTTTTTATTTAAGATTGCCTTAAGTAATATCTTAAGATACTAATACGGTCCTCTGATTGATTCGTAACATCTTAAGACTTGAATATAAGAATCGACTATGAATATCGGCCATAAAATCTCTATGGTTGTTTAAAAAATTATATAAATTATTCACAAAGTGACAATTTTTGCACAAACAATGGCTACATTCAGCAGAACGTTTATTTTGCAACTGTTAGAAGTTTTCTTGGCGCTGATTAGATTATATTTTTAGATCTAGAAGAATGGGTCTATCTCAGCAGACAATCATAAAATGATTGCAAAATTGTTGTGTTCTGCTGGAAACGCAGCCTATTAGAATACTTATCAAATGAAGTTAACTGTAAGTGTTGCAGTTAATTTCTAATTAATAAATATTATAAATACATTCCAATTATTTGTGCAAGAATTATCTTATGGCCTTTTGAATATATATTTTATGAATTAACAACCGTGAAAGAACCTCATATAGAAATTTTACTAGATTTATTCTTAGAATCACTATTATTTCAATTTGTGCATTTGTATGCATTGGTCTAATGTGTATTGATATATGTTGATGTTCATAAATTATAATGTACATATGTAAATCGTGTGTGCTTAATCGATAAAGTAGTGACTTCGTTGAAATTCGATCATCAGAGTTATAATATAAATCTTAGAGCAATTTTTATAAACATATTAAAAATTTTAAGCAATTTTTATAATATTACAAATTAAAATTTTGACGTGACATTTTCTTATTTTTATATTATTTACTTTTACTATTTTCTCTCTCTCTTTCTCTCTCATAATTTCAAAAATTCAAGAAAATTGCATTTCTTTCGTTCATTAAGAAAAGTTGATTAAATGATTGAAGAGAAGGAACTTAACAAACTTAGCCAGTAATGTCTAGAACAATATTATTTTTTAAAGCTTTAAACAATTGATAACTGTAAAGAAATATATAATTATAACATATGAAAAATTAGCAAAATAACTTTCAAGTAATGAAAATTCTTTATATGATATTTTTAACAATTATATATAAAAATATTAATAAATGCAGACATATAGTAATATGTATATACATAAGTACAGTATTACAGAGAGGGTAAAAAACGGGAAAATTTAATTTAAAATCAAAGCTTAGAAACTTCATTCAATTAATTTCAATTACATCAAAATATAGAACATAACGTGCAATTTACAAATCACTTTATTAAGTTCATCAATATCGGTCGCGATGTAGATAGTACTGAGACATCATTGTGCAGTCTTATTAATGCCTGTACATAGACTGTGTTCTGTGTTTTTCTTTCTGCAATTGTCTAAGCCATTACCTAAGCTTTAAGTCTTAAGTATCCTTCTTAAGTAGTATACAGTGTCTATAAAGCACTAACAAAGAGCTAAAAATGTATATGAACGCTTTGCAATGCTATTTATCCTATATATATCTTTAAAATTTAAGTTACAAGACAATTATGTGTATTACTAAAGAGAAAATACTTAAGTCGACGAGAGATATTGTGTCTTAAAGTTATATATTTTGCTAAGATCCTTACGGCTTCTTAAGTCCGGATCTATAATAGGTGTTTTAAATTTTAAGTCTTAAGAAACTGATCAATTACAACTGAATGCGAGAAGAATAATCGATTGTTCTTGATTTGTTCTTATGGCTTAAAGTTTAAAAACCTATTGTAGATCCAAGATGAAATAAGGTTGTGGATCTAGACCTAGATAATGGCTTATTGTAGAAAAACTATTTCATTTAGCAACGCTCATGAAATTATTTCATCTTTGTTTATTAAGATTTTTTTGTAATGCAAGTATCGAAAATCTATATGTAACGAAAATAAGAAATAGATTTTCAGTATTTGCAGTGAATAATAGAACACAGCCTAAATGTTAAACAAAGACAAATGATACTCACGAAATTGCGAACACCAAATAAAACGCACTCTTAATAAACATAAAACATAAAATTAGTTAACAGTATACATTTGTAAAATCGTGTTATAAAAATAGTGATTGCGCCCAAATTTATAAGGAGCTTTGCGGCATTTATTTATGTTGTTACGATTCCATTAGCACTGTCAGCAGTCATCAGCTCATGTAATTCGCATTTAAAAAAAGACATTTGATACAAAAAAACGATGAATCGCATAAACTAATGACAAGGTCATAAAGATAAAGTGACTGCAAAATTTTTTATAAGCAGTTTGAGCAAGGTCACTATTTTTATAATACAATTGTATATAAAGTGCATATTATTACTCCAATGCTCCATGTTTATTAAATAACATCAATGAGACTGCACAATGATGTTTCTGAATCCTAACCAATACAATCTGTCAATACTGCAGAAAAAATTTCTCATTTCTTTGACCCACTCTGTATAGTAATACATTTATTGAATAGGATAATACACACATACACTAAGTGTGTTCTTCAGTTTATTCTATATAAATGTACATATAATATACACACATTAAAAAATATTAATATATTTAAAAATTGTAAATAAAAAAATGAGTAATATTCGTCTGATACATATATTTGAAATTTACATGAATACTTTCTATATCCTTTTTCTAATGGCATAATTAAACCATATTTTAAATTTATAATTATGTGAAAAAATAAAATAAGTTTTACCAAGAAAATTTACTGCATGTATGATATAATCTATGTAAAATTTCTGAAAATTTTCTTATATATGTTAATTATATTCTAAAATTAACAATGACTACGTTTAGCAGAGAAAACAGCTTTGTAATTGTTGTAAAATTCTTCAATATGATTGGTTTATTACATTTAGATTCGTAAGGAAGGCAAGAATCATTCGTATTAAAGAATTTTACAACAATTGAAAAGTTGATGCAACAAATGTTGTATAATAATAAAAATTCTTTGTCATGAAAAAAATAACACACAAGTATAAATTATGAATTTAATTTACAATAAAAGTAAAATAATTTTATTCACATATTTTATTTAATATTTAAAAAGCAAACATTAAGTGTGTACTTTTCCATATTACATTACTTTTCCATATTACATTAATACTAAAGTTCGATGTATCACACACAAGTTACACAAATTGATAATAGTGTTTTAAACATTTTATTTCGCATGTGAGAATCTCTCTCTTAAATAACGTTTACAAAAAATATCCAACAAAATATGATAAAGTTTATTTTTAATGTGTGTCAAATGTGAAACTGTATTACTCCACCACTTTAGTATGAGTCTTCAAATGATTGTTCAAAGAAATTTTATTGATAAAGGCTTTTGAGCAAATTGGACAGACATGCGCGCGCTCCAAGTGCTGTTTTAAATGCTCAGTGAATATCGTGTTGTTCTTAAAGAGTTTCTTACATATGTTACATTTAAGATCTTCCTCAGGTACCTCTAAGTGAGTCCTTGTGTGCAAATCAACTTCCTTAACGTTGTCAAACTCTTTAGAGCACACTCGACAACTGAACTTCACCGCTTGAAGAATGCCTATTTGACTTCCGGTTAAAGGATTTGGTACAGATATCATCTTCTCGCTTTTAATGTTACATGTAATGCTTTCTTTCTTTCCATTAGAGCATGTGTGATTCCTGTAATTAGTAGCATTAAAAAAAATGTATAGAAAAAATACATATTGAATATATTAATATTTTATGAAATAAAATTGTTATTTATGTAAGATATTACTTCTTAAATTAATGACTGTATATGCTTATAATTACGCTGTATAAGCATAATTATAATACGATAATATTTACAGCAAAATTCTCTTAAAGAATAATTATTCTTTTTATAAAAATATAAGTTTACCTGTAAGCTTGATCGCTTGTGAAATTAATATTGCAGTTTGTACATGAATAATCAGTTTGTTTAGGAAGTATCGTAGTTATAGGAGAAGTAACTTGAATAACAGTGTTCTGTAGATTTATTTTAGCATGTTCTTGCAAATAATGCTGCTTAATATTATTTTTCTGATCAAATACTTTACGACACAGGTGACACTTGTATGGATGTCTCGAATTGGTATTAATATGCAATTTTGAATGCTTGTCAATCATCATTTGAGAGCTACATTCAATCAGACAGATATCACAAGTAAAATGTATTTTGTTGATGTGTATACATAATGATTGCAGATCAGAAAAAGACATAGAACATTTAGCACAAGGATAGCTTTTGGATAGCGGTTTCATTTCAAAAAAATATTTATCACATACTTCGCATTGAAATGCTATTTTTGATTGATATATACATTTTTTTAATTTGCAAGTACCCTTAACACAAGGTTCTTTATTAACTGGTTCTCTTTTCATTTTGCTTTTTATTGTCTCTTTCGTGTCATTGTTAAATGTTACTAGAGGCAGTATCTTTTTACATTTCGGAGCTGGTTTACTTCGTATTTTATCTATCTGTATTATCAAACGATATGTCTTTACATTCGACTGAGAATTTTGTATTACAGAAGTCAATACGGAAGAACCATTCATAGATCCATAATTCTTTGACGTATCTGTTTTACTTCTGCCAAACAAATCTTCAATCTGCAATGTAACATAGGAATGTACATCAATCATTTATTAACATTTTGAAAATATACTAATTAAATGAAGGATTACCTAGAAAACGTTACAATCATCATTTTTATAAAGTAATATTTCAATAGAAAAGTGCTTGTAACATGCAATGTGAAATGTAATGATCAAAATCCATATATTAAACAGAGAATTATGGACAGAAGAAGTTGACAATTAGTGAAAGAACATTGCTTCTAAGTATGAAAACATAGCAGCTTAGTTTACATCATGCACTTGACTATGGGTACTAACTAGTAACTTTCTATTGAATGTTCTTAATTTTGGCGATACGTTAAAACATATACATATGTATATTTAATTAATCATTATATATGTATATAATACCAATTTAATACCAATTAATTAATACATCATTGTTTAAATACATTGTTGAAATTAAAATAACTTAATAGAAAGTTACTAGTTAGTATGTGTATCAAGTGCACAATATAAATTAGACCAGTAGACAAATAGTATGATTTTGTCCGTGTCTATCGGATTAAATATTTAAAGATAAAACATAAAAAATTAATTTTGATAAATATAAAAAGCGCAAAAAAATTGCAAAATAATGAAATAGAATATATTAACTATAAAAACAATTCAGTTCCTGTTACAACATCTCTAAGTTAGGTAAGCAGATAAACATTACATCTAAAACACGAAGTATATTTAAACTGTATATTCAAGCTTAAGGTCTCCCAATCTTTCTCTTTTCGAGAAAGAAAAAGATTAGGAGATCTTAAGCTTGAATACATTTTTATATAGTGCACTTATATTGGAAAAACATTGCGTGTACGTCATATATAATTTTTCCTGTCTCAAATTTTAAATAAATAAAATTTTATGTTTATTACATTTTTATAAAATAATAAGACTTCTACTTAATTCAAAATCATAAAGAATTTAACTTTTAAAAAATTAAATGGAAAAATTTAATGATTTTTTTTGTAAAATTTTAAAAATGTTGAATGCAATATTTTTCCAAGGAGTATTTCAAAAAAGTTTTTAAAAAATAAGCTTACATTATTCTGCATGGATGGACTCTGTGGTGGTGTCATTGAAACATGCGAATGTTCATCTAACTTTCTCCGTTTAGCTGATACTTTTGCTGACATTGTCTGCGATATATTCTTTGCTTGTTCTTTTCTATAGAGAGATACATATTTTTTTTTATTATGATATCACATAATAATTTATAAAAACCTTATTAGATACATAAGAATAAAAAAAGATATGAACAGAATTTCTATAGGCTCTAATAAAATAAATTAAATAAAAAGCCTTTGAGAATCAATGCTGGATGTTACAATTAACAAGATATTTCGATCTTTAGGATCCTCTTCAATTATATTAATAATATAATAAAAATATATACAAATTAATTACAATATATGCAATTGGATCATTAAATTGTGTTTAAAATTATTAAAATTATTTGTTTGTCGTTATGTCAATTGTGAATAAAATACTTGAATAAATAATCAATCATATCCATATATGTCCATTATATCTTATTTTTAAATTTAATGGCAGTTTAAAGATGGACATATCATGTGATGTTAACAGCAAGCTTATCATGTTTTAATAAAAAGATATAACTTTAAAATAATAAGATCTTAATGATGAAAATGTTATTACTATAGTTCAGTCAGGTTTGTGTTTCAAGAAACAAAAAATCAATTTGACACAAAATTGACAATATAAATAAATGATATATGTAGTATATAACTTCACATCTTATTTAAAATTATTTAAACACTTAAGGTCCAGCTTGATCATTTAATAAGGCATTTAGTCTCTACTTGTTGTACACTTCAATAAAAATCACAATGTATGTTTGTAAATATATTTTTATTTTTAACTATAAAATTTTTTTTTTGAAAAATTAATTGAAAAATTAATATGGAATAATTAATAATGCAATAAGTGAAATTATAAACAAATATGATTATTTTTTTTGTTGCATAAATGTGCAAACAATAATACTTATCAATATTTTGGCACAGAGATGTATAGTCATGGCAAGATTTATTCTGTCTTACCAAACAACGGGAACAGCTTGGATTTCAAATTTTTGGACGCGGTGAACTAAACTTTCTCAAAGTGAAACACGCAAATATGCAAAAGTTCCTTGCTGCTGGATGCTAGACCACAATTGCGAAACCATTTATTCTTCCTCCTAATATTCAACAAAACTTAAGAGACTGAGCGACCAGCACGCGTTGATTGTTATGATAGAACTCACAAATTGTCCTCAGGAAAGAAATAAGGAAAAAAATCTGATCGGCTTGCAATCTTTATTAACTTTATGTTTTGAGTAGAGAGACAACTACTGATCATACAAGTTATCATTATAATACAATAGAGATATCAAAAGACACTATTATCTCATAATCACGAAACTATTGATGTATGTACAAATAATGCTTATAACCTTAAAATGAAATTCGAGTCTCGACTGGTTCCGATGTAATTGACGCGCAAAAACGTAGCAAATAAGTGTGTGCGTTCCAAAATGTTTTTGTCAACTCGAAGCTCGGAGCTAGGAATATCTTTTAGGCTGCATTTTCATGCTGACGTTCGACGCTCATTTTCGGCGTCAAAATAAATCACGTGATAGAAATTAATGAATACCAAGCATCAATTTTAACACGTGACCTATTTTGACGCTAAAAATGAACATCGAGCATCAGTATAAAAAAGCAATTTTAAGTTGGATTTTCACCTGACGCTGAAAAGGTACTTTTATCTTTGTTCAACTTCGGTGAAGAAGGATAAAATATTCGGATTGATAGAGTCAAGTTTTGGAACACAAAGTTTTCATAAGCGATTTGTTTGCGTCGCATGTGGTCGCATGCTCTAACATGCTCTTACTTCCTCCAATCATAAACTCGAATCTACAATAAATTTTACTTAATACTTAATAAATTTTACTTAAACCTTAAGCCATAAGAAATGGAATTCGAATCACAATCAATTATTTTCCTCGCATTCGACTGTAGTTGGTCAAAATTCTTATAGTTTCTGCACACTGCGGTAACCAATGAACACATTAGAAGTTGCTTATTGGCTATCGCTTCACATTTTGCCGCGCGGCAAGCGTTTCCGCATCCAGTGTGCAGGAGCCATAATGGCTTGAAGCTTAAAACACCTATTGTAGACTAAAGCGGACTAAAGCGGAGAGCACAGACTCTCACATAACGCATAATACGTAATGTATAAGAAAATAAACTAAATCCTTTGTTTTCTTCCTTTTGATGAAATAAAGAACTCTGATTAGTTGATTTTTATAAATCTCTGTTGATGTTTTATGCGTTATACAAGAATCTGTACTCCCCATTTTATCGTTCCATGAGCCAAATATAAAATCTGGGGATCGAACAAATTTACTGGGATTTATTTTGAGAAGTGAACAAATTTACTAGAGTATTCATAATTTAATTGATCAATAGCTAATAAATCTTTGCTCACTTTTGTAATTTTCGCCTTATTTGAAGATACACAATTGACCCCTTGTTTTTTGTGGCTGAATTAGCGTACACTTTTGGAACTTAAAGTAAAACAAATATTTCATATTTGTTTAAACAAAGAGAGTTAGAATAATCTAAAACAATCTAGTGCAGGAACAGAAAACAGACTATTAGAGAGATTTTACTGTATCCACACAAACTTGTATAGCTGCATAAATGTATACATAAAGAAAATTATTTCATTTATAAAAATGCACAAAAATGTGATTAGATAATTTTTGTTATGCATATGTTTATACGACTATACAAGTTTGTGTGGATATACCCTAACTTCTACTTACTCAAACGCGCTCGTTAGAGTGCCATTTCATGAGCGGAAATTTACAGCGAGATCAATTACAATCGCAGAAAAGAATAATGACTACAGAGTTGTGATTAGTCGCGCTGTTTCATTCCGCTGTAAATTTCCGCTCATGGGACGGCACCCTTATGGCTTCCGCACACAGAACGCAGCAAATGTTTGGCGGAAGCACAGTATATACAGAAGCGCAATTCTCTGTCGGCACCTTTGATGTTAGTGTCGGCCAAAATGGAGTGCGCATGCGTGAAATAAGTACCTTAAGTACAATACTTTATAAGTAAGTTACCTAGCGTTGCCACGTTTACCACCTAAACTTCTTGCGATGCGAATAAATCTAATGTCCCTGGTGAAAAAGTTTCGCTGAAATTATTCCACGTTTTGGAACATTTCAGCGAAATTGCTGAAATTTGCTGAAACTTCACTGAAAATGAATTTTTCAGCTAACATATTGAAAAATCACTGAAATCCAATCGAAATTTCTCTGAAATTTTTGCTGAAATTTTTCTGAAACTTTATCGAAAATGAATTTTTCAGCTAAAAATCACTGAAATTAAACTGAAATTTTGTTGAAAAGTATTCCAAAACGTAGAATAATTTCAGTAACATTTTTTCATCAGGGATTGCAATGAAATAATTTAAACTTTATGAAAATTAATAAAAATAAATTGTAAATATATTGAAAAATAAAGAAAAAATATAGAAAAATTAGAAAAAATATTAAATTAACTTAAAAATGTATATTTGTATAAAGAAATATTATGTAATTACATATCTATAAAAATATTATGAGAAAGTTGATATGAAAGAAATTTATTTATATATATATATATATATATATCCAAAAAATAAGTTCAAAATACAATAAATAAAAAGAGATCTTTCTTGCTCGGTTTTCTACTTACTTATGATTACTTTTTCACTTTATTACTTTTTCACAAAAATTAGACCAATCTCTCAAGATTTCTCACACAATATTTCTAAATAGACAATACACATAATACTTCCCTCTACATTTCTAATCTGAACATGTATGCTTGAAAGACAAATGTTTAAGTGGAATATTGAAATGCTTACTTAAATAGAGAGAGAGAGAGAGAGAGAGAGAGAGAGAAAGAGAGAGAGAGAGAGAGAGAGAGAGAGAGAGAGAAAAAAAAA
>Ga0157364_1006876_pt1 | contig 11733 bp, 7 predicted proteins | sample AttsexASBM2_FD_111476 | JGI IMG/M metagenome (GOLD analysis project Ga0157364, IMG submission 111476) | Fungus gardens microbial communities from leaf cutter ant in Ribeirão Preto, State of São Paulo, Brazil - Atta sexdens ASBM2 | ecosystem: Host-associated > Fungi > Mycelium > Unclassified ...
ATATTCTGACGAACCACGTATGATCAATAATATTTTATATATTATATTAAATTAAAATATCTTATAATTAAATTTATCTGCGCAATATGCCTGTGTTATTAATTATACGTTACTTTATTTCATTTATAGGAGGTAATAAAGTCCTCGTTTTAAGTGTAAAGGCATGGCTCAGGTGCGATCAGCCAGCTATTAAATTGCAATCTAAGTAGTCGCGCTATACCAACCGCGATAGTCCATGCGCTATCGACCCAACGTAATGCGACCATTGACGAAATAACAGCAAAACTTGGTGACAATCGAATACTCGCAAGAGAGAACTCGCCCAATCTACCCGCTTACGCTCGCTGCCGCTTGTTCCATGCACCATTATCGTATATTCCGTACGGTATCGAACTTCCCCCGCAACCGACCGCACACGACAGTCACCGATATCTACGGTGGATGATACTAACGAAGCAGTATCGCACTCATAAAATGTTCCCCTCATGGCGGTTCTTTTTAACTGCGGAAATACGCGCGTCGTATCAGTCTGATACCGATGAAACCAAAAAAAAAAAAGGTAGAAAACGATCGCGTTGTCGAATAGCCGAGCGCGAACGAGTTACCTATTACTCCTGATTTTTCGCTGCGAGTGAAACGACATAAATGAGATAAATACGAATCGAATTTCATTTATGCGCATACGCACACCGCAATATTCGTATACCGCAATATTCCGGCGTTGAAACGGCGGCAGCCTTTCTGCTTGTGATAAATGGAACGCAAAATTTGCAGTGATGTAATAAATGTTAAACGTCCGTGACGTTTGCACTTGTCTGGTATGTGTATGAGACGTGATTTATATTCTATTTATTCTCTTGAACTTTTACAATGAATTGCTGCAACGGCATGATAATTCGCAAAAGTGCTTAAGTTGTCGAGAAATTTGTTTTATATATATATATATATATATATATATATATATATATATATTTTGGGAATACAAATTAGTTCGATTCGTTTTTTTGTGCATTTATTTCAAAACAAAATGAATGAAGAACAGATCAATTAAAGTATTGTCCATCGCTGCCTACTACTTTTTCCCATCTCTCAGGCAATTTTCGAATTCCATCTCGAAAAAATGACTCGTCTTTGGAGGCGAAAGAAATGAACCGGTGACTTGCCAAATCGTGTTGCATCCTTCGGAACAATCAGTAATCAGAAGGAGAATGTCCGGAGAATACGGCGGGTGCGGTAAAACATCCCATTTGAGCGTTTCCAAATATTTTTTTACTTTAGCGACATGAGGCCGAGCGTTGTCATGAAGAAGAATAACTTTATCATGTCTTTGCTCGTATTCCGGCCGTTTTTCTCGCAATGCATGGTTCAAACGAATCAATTGTAGCTGATACCGATCGCCCGTAATGGAATCGCCAGGTTTCAGCAGCTCACAGTAAACAAGACCCTTTTGGTTCCCACCAGATACAGAGCATGATCTTGGAACCATGTTCGGTTGTGGTGTTGATGTTGAGGTCAATGGCAACGATTGACCGGATTTAGCGTAATATTTTTTCTTTTTGGGGCTATCGTAGAATATCCACTTCTCATCTCCAATCACAATCCGATGCAAAAAATCTTTTTTCTGTTATCTTCGAATCAGCTGTTCGCAAGTGAAAAATCGCCTTTCAACGTCTCTCGGTTTCAGTTCATAAGGCACCCAATTTCCTTGTTTTTAAATCATTCCCATGGCTCTCAATCGTACAGAAAGGCTTGTTAAGTTACCCCCAATGATTCTGCAAACTCCTCTTGCGTTTGATTCTGATCTTCGAGTGCCTCTAATTCTTTGTCTTCGAATTTTTTTGACTGTCCAAAGCGAGACTTGTCTTCAACGCTGAAATCTCCATCCTTGAAACGTCGAAATCATTCCCTACATGATTTATCAGTTGGAGCACCAGTGTCACCATAAACTTCGACAAGCATTCGATGGCTTCAGCCGCACTTTTCTTTCAATTAAAGCAGAAAATCAAAACCTCCCGCAAATGCTGCTTGGTTAACACAAAATTCGACATTTCAAACATTTCACAGTAAAAATCAAGGTTTTTGTATGAAACTCAAAGCGATATAAACTTATTATTAGCAGATGTTTAACCTCTCTGAAACTGCCAAAATCAGCTGTCACTATGAACCATTCACAGCTGGAGCTATCTTTAGGGAAACGGACCGAACTAATTTGTACTCCCAATATATATATATATATATAATTTCCCAGATTTATTTATAATTACATTTTCTTATTATAAAATAGCAAATAAGTATAAAGAAAGTACAATCATATAACGAAATAAATTTCTTTGTACTTTTGATGTTTGTTCAATGACATATCGAATATATAGATTTTTTTAATGCGTGCACATTCCTATTCTTAAACATATTACCTACTTATATAACTGCAAACTCACGAGATAAATTCTTTGATGTTATTGTAAGACTTGTGATAAGTCAGAATAATTCTTTCACGTGTAATTTATCACTGACGAAATCTCGCAACCCATTTTTATGGCCAGCTTTAGGTGGTTAGCGGAAATATCGAAGGAGGTCGGAAAACCTAGGAAACTTTTCATTCCGATTTCTACTGGAACACGGTACGCGTATCGTTTTCCGGTCTCATAAATCCTGCCAACTTTTGCTTCGCAACATCGCCAGTGTTATACAGTGGGAAAATATCTCCCTCAAAATCATAGAAATCGTTGACATGTGTATACGCTCGTGCGACCTCGTTTAATCGAGTACTTTGATTCTGATGCTTCTTGAATTAACATTTTTTTTCTGTTAATATCATTTATAAGTCGACCTTTTATATACAGGTATATATTATATCCATTAATGTATATGATGACGATATATACGTGCGTGCGTGCGCGCGCGCGCGCGCGTGTGTGTGTGTGTGTGTGTGTGTGTGTGTATCTCATCTACATTAATTTTTGGAATATTTTCGTTAAATTTTTATGAAAGCGATAGGAATAAAAGCTCTAGCACATAAAATTTGATTCGTTTTTCTTCATTTAATTTTTCATATTAATTTTTTAAGTCTTCTCATAATTTTAGCTGTTTCCTTAAATATACTTTTATTCACGAAACGTTATAACTAAAGAATTCCTATTTACATTTATTGCGGGGTCACATCTTTAGACGCGCAACACTTGAATGTAACATTCCTTGGCGCGGTCATCTGTTCACTGTAAATCTTTATTCAGTGAAGCTTCCCGAATTCTGTAGCTGCAATGTAGCAGCAGTCTCTTCACTGGACGACGTGCACCATTGTGTACCATTCCGACACGTATCTTTGTCCATTCGAGTGCGCTTTTGAGATGCGTTACAGAAAGAGAGATTGTAGAGAGGATGTATCTCCAACAACGTCGATACTGATCCTCTGACACGGGGGAGCCTTAAACTGCCGGCGAATAGAATCTGACAGAGCGAGGAGGAAACAACATGCTGAAACAGAAGTCTATACGTTCGACGTCGCAGGATCAGTCCTGTGTAAGTGTACGTATGTGCGTCCGTATAGTACTCGGCGTAACGTGTCTTACCTATGGTCTGGTGTTATCGTGGTTGCGCAGCTTGCTCTATTCCACGGTTACGAATACCTAGTATCTGGTATGCAAATTTATCGCGGAAGCCGCATAAGTTTAGCATACATTTCTTGTTTTCGAGTGAGCTATAGAGAATCACGAATATAGAAGGAAGAAGAAAAAGAGAAAGAAAGAGGAAGAGGAGGGAGAGGAGGCAAACAAAAAAAGAGAGACAGAAAGGATGTTAGCTAAACGTGGAGAGAATGCAGAAAGAAAAGAGGGCGCAGATACAAGCGATGGGACCGTGGAGTAGTAAAGAGCAAACGATGGGGACAAAACCACGTTACTTGAAGTGGTACGGACTTCTATCCATTTTTTTTTGTTTCCAGTCTCCGCTTTACGATTCGTGGCGTAGTGGCGACTAGGAGGAGGATACACGACAGGAGGAGGAAAAGGCCGAGTCGTGTATGTCGTTCCTAGTTTTGTTTATAGTCTTCGCGTGAGGGTGGCTCATAGCGGCCAACGATGCGTTGAAACGGGTAGTCCGGACCATGCTGGACTTTGCAAATGGGGATGCAAACTGGCTTCCCTCCCCTTGTTCGTGGATCTTTGTGCGCAAATAACTCCGCCACAGGCCAACGGTCATTTAAAGGGGGCGGTCATTTCATGGTACCATTGTTGTTGCCCCTTTCTGTCGTGTCTCTCGACATACCTCCTCTCTCGTAAGTCACGCTAATACAAATTCGTTGATCGAAAGGGCGAGTTCGTCAATCGCATTAATTCGATTGTTCTTGAAACGCATTGTTGAAACGATATGTAATTTAACAGTAGAATCGTTGATGATGCCATTTCGGCTTTACTAATCATTTAAATTTTTTTTTATTTTATATTAAATTTATATATTTTTATTTTATATTAAATATACATTATAAAATAAAATGTTGGAAATATGTGAATATAATACAAATAATATAAATAATAGCAAAATAAATTTTTATTAACCGAAAAGGGTAGAAAATTAGTTTATTTTTTTATACTGACTTTCGGTGTTTTATATTTTATCTTTCATAATTTCTTAATTACATATTGATTGGAAATAAACTAAACTGAGTAGAAAATACGAGTATGTGAGGAATATTACGTCGAATCTTTTTGCACACTTTCGAATACAATTTGCATCTTCAAAAGTTCTAGCAGTTCTCTCATTAGATGAAAATTGAACAAAGAATTATAATAATGAATACTGACAGAAAATGAATTGCAGATATTGTGGTATATATTGTATTAAAGTGTTACGTATCTTTTAAATATTTTTGTAACTGTGATGCTCGAATCTGGAAGATTCGGGAAATCACGTAATTGGGGGTTCGTTATTAGATAATTTTCTCGATTGTGCTTCACTTCTTTTTCTTCGGAAGATTAAGAGAACGTTCGTTGTACACTTCATTGAAAAATGAAGCACTGCGGGATATACTCGCTTGAGACACGCGCGCCTGTTCGATCGCCTCGCATGATCGCGGGTCATAAATCAGATTGGTGATTAAGGCACGCTTGTACATATACACCTATTGACAATCCAGCGATCGAGTGTGCACGGATGGAATTTTCGTCAGAATGAAGAAAGAGCTGACGTCCCCGCCGTGCCGTCGCGGTTGGGGATAGTTTACTTCCAGTACTGACTGCTTTCGACGTTCAACACTTTATCTTTCATGTTAGTTACATGTCGATACTTGAGAGTAAACTGTCGAGTAGAGAATATGTCAAGAATATTACACCCTTTAGTCTCTTGCACACTTTTTGATGTAGGTATTGTATACAACAATTAATGTAGATATTGTATAATATATATATCTGCCCAATAATTATCATAACGAATATAATAATTTTGATGGAGATTTTTAAGAAAAACTTTTTAAAGAAAATATTGCATTTTATATCAATATTTATATCAATCTGATCTGGGATATCTATGCTGTTTTATGCTAATTTTTTATGTAACTTTAAAGAAATTTATTGAATTTCATAAATATTAAGTATTTCTAAAAGAGACAATTGGTTTTTTCGGTTTTAAATTTGCGCTACATTATCCGTTAATTATATCATTTTCTTGAAGAAAAAGAACCGCATTATTAATTTTATCAAACTATCGTATATATTTTATACCATATTGTACGTTTTACGAGAAAGAACATTGAAAGAGACTTGCGTGATGTTCAAGGAGAAAAGGAAAAGCCAATTCATTGAACGAGAAGCTTACTTACCTGCTTTCATCGCATTTATTCGTGCACGACTTTGATTACCCGACTTCCGACATATGACATTCGCGTTTCGTGCATCTATTCTTTCGTAAACAAAAGCTTCGTTCTCTTCTTCGTTTTTCGCCCAGGATTTTATATCGTATACATCCCTTCTTACGCTCCTTTCCTCCTCGCATTACCTTCACCTGAATAAATCGGTATTTCCGAACGATACTTACGCGCTTTCGCGCACACGCGTGGTTTTAATGAGAAGCATAACTTATTATATTTTTCAGGGAACGAGACGCAGAGATGAAAAGTCTCGACGTAGCATGGAGAGTGCATTTGCCTCTCTGTACTCAGGAGAGTTGATTGCGTCATGGCTCCTATTACGAACTTTATAACGTTGCACTTACATACCTTTAGAGTAATTTAATTTGGCGGGTGCGATATTCAATTTGCCCAGTCGATTAAGGCAAGTTAAATTAAATTTAATTGATCTTCAAAATTGAAATATAATATACGATAGTAAATATTGTTATATTTTAAGACAATTAAATGATCGGATAAATGGATTGATAAGTTTTTGTTCTTCACAAAAACATATCGACATTACGGTAATTACTAAAAGTATAATGAATCAACTCTTAAAAAAATATGTGACAAAAATATGTGTTGGAAGTTGACTGTTATATTTATTACTATTAGTTGTTAAATCAGTAGATTGTATTTAATTTTTATACAAAATGTGACAATAAGAGCACTATGCTTGTTTTATCGGATGAGTATTCAGAGTTTTATTGTTTTTATGACTGGATAAAAATGCAATTTTACAGAGGCGAGTTAAAAAATATTTCAATCTAATCGAAAAGCGAGAATGTGCATTGGAAAAAAATTTTATGTATATTCGAATTTACGGACATAGTTACAGTTTAATAACGATTGAAATGTATCTGAAATTTTGAAATTAAGACTAATCGAATTTCAGACATATCAGGCAACGTGATAAAACCTGAGTTGAATAAATAATTATTATTTATTATTACCGTGTTTTCATATTCATGAATATTAATTTTTATATGTCCAATAAATTTCCGAAAAGTGCATCGATAATATCTATGCTCATTAATAATCTCATTACGAAATATTAATCTCACGGGACACAGATTCTTTTCCTAATAAAAAAATATGCGGTAATTATGAAGTTGTTTATCGTTGAAAATTTGGAAGACATAAAAAGAGTATAATTAAATATATTGAATATACTTATTTTTCAATTAATTACTATAATAATAAAAGATAATAACAATTTGTTTAAAATTTCCGTTAAAATAAATGAATTCAACATAAATGAACATAATCATATCTGAACATAATTCTATCATTAATATCTGATTTTACGATACATTGTTATTGAGAACAATATTATAGTATATACTATTCGAAAATTGGAAGCAAATTGAGGGTTACGGTATACAAAATGCGATAAGAATAATATAGCATAGCATAAGATCGTCTGGATCAATGAACATCCATAAACCGTCATATCGATTTACATAACATGCTCTCATTGGTCTATATGATTTTATACTAGCTATGTCTATGTATTTTGTGTGTATAGTATCCAATAAAAGTAGAAAGAAACATCGCGAAAGCAATCGCAGCATCACGTGTGTCGATTATTTTCACTTGCATTTCGAGCACTTCTACGCGAGATGTACCTTTCGATATATCTATCGCGAACGAGAACACGGCAAGGCATTTCGAGATTTTAATTTGCGTACCTACAGCCAAGCAGGCGCCGGCAAATATAGGTATGTGTTAAACAAACGTCGGCGTGGCTGCGTAAAACGACGATGAGAACAACTAGACGGCGAAAGGATGGAGTAGCGATGTTGCGCGACGGATTGCAGTCGGATACGCAGAGAAACGCGCCGCGTAACGAGGTGTGTAGGCGGAATTTGTTATCCATACGTACGCACGTATACGTCTGCATATATACGCCCGGCCGATATTTCATCCGATAAGCGTGCAGGATAGCGACGTGGTTGACGGTGGCAAAAAGGGTGGTCGGAACACCACCGACCAAAAGGGAAGCTGGAAAGCAGATCGGATTCGCCGTTATTGCTCCTTTGAATCGGAATACCATGGCGATTCGTTCTCATCCCTCTTTCCCCTCTCTCTCCCGCATTCTCTCCTTCTCTTTTTCCCTCTAGTTATTCCTTTCGTTCTTTATCAGAGAGCGAGAGGAATACCTTTTTCTCTTCCTTTCTCTCTTTTCCTGGTACACTGCCTGAACATACGCCGTCTGTAAATCTAGACGCGAATGCGTCTCTGTCCGGATTACAAATCGAAAGCGGTTTAGCTACTTGCCTTTCATAAAGAGGAACGAACACGTACGCATAGACATACGTCCAATCTCGGTCTACCTTGGCGGCTCCTGCGCTCTCCCGTTACCTCCGTGGAACGCGCTTCTTCCACCAATACAGCCCGGGCACCCGCGTTCGTCTTTTACATGCGCGTAGCAGCCGCGACTCGATTACACGGGAGAAATAAATCGAGTTCTACGTGAACGGACTTGACAATTCTGGAAAAACTCCGCCGGTAACCGCGGCTCGTAAAACAGACTTGTGGAATGTTAAGAAGACGCGCGCGCTTGGGAGAGGAAGTGCTCATTATGTATATATTCAGAAATTCTTCGCGTTCCCACATGCTATCGCGACACGTGTTATTGTTATTGTATTCGACATACGCTTCAAGATTGCTAATGACTGCCGATGTATAATAGCATAAATGCAGTTAATTTTAGACTTTGAACTCTCGCATGTTTAATGATGGTTTATTTATGCTTACCGATAAGCATCCCTATAGCTTGTAATATGAAGAAAGAAGCAACTATAATTAAAATCTGTATTAATATTATTTCATATAATAATATTAAAATTATGTATGTAAATTGTATGTTAATATCTTACAAAAACATGCTATTTTATTAGACTTTTTAATGAAGCTTTAATATATGTTTAATATTTAAATTATATTTGTTTACAAAATTACTTATTTAATATTTGGAAAGGTTGATAAAGGTTTCGTTTTTGCTTTATTCGATTGTATTATGTTTAATATAAACTATTGTGAATTTTAGTAGTTTGGCATGTTAATATTACAATTTGCCGATCTACATCTTTTTCCTCGGTGAATCTATATTTCATTGGCGAATACACCAGTCACGTTTCCAAGATACGAGAAGTGAACCGCATCTCTAGCACTGATTCGCTGTAATATAAACGAGCTGAGAGTAACTTGCGATGGATACCGCGGAGTCATTCGCGGTGCGAATAAAGTCGAACGAACACGAGATACGAGAGAAGGGAAGCGAGAGAAGAATAAAAAGAGACAAAAGAATTATCGAAGGGATAAAGAGGAAATATCTCTAGGCGGCAAAAGGAAGAAGCAGATCAATGATAAGTCCTTGCGGGCGCAATCCAACGAAGCCGTGAAACAAAGCTCCCTGTGATTCCGGAAGCAGCTGGTAACGTGACTCGAGTGATTCAGCGAAACCATAACACTACCTTATTACTAACTCCTTGTCTTCGCATTTTGTGTCTGTATAAGGTATGATAATCTCCATATTGCAATGCGTGTCGTATATACGATGAGATATGAGAACATTAAGGGCATAAAGCATCATTTACAATAAGATTTTAAAGCGTAAACCTTAAGCTCAAGCTTTAAATCATAAGAAATTGAATAATCACAGTTGAATGTGCAGAGGAGAATAATCGACTATAATTGCAATTGTGAATTTCTTATGGTTCAAGACTTAAAATTTAAGTTTTTCACCTTAAAATCTCGTTGTAGACGCCGCTTTAAGTAACGCAAAGTTCCGCGCCAATCCTATATCGGAAGTGTCTCTTAATGTCAAAGCAATATGTCTTGGATAATATTTACAGAGATTCACATAAAATTTTTTGATTTCTGCTTTTCTCTTTCTTGATATTTTTTTTGTTCAACGCATGAGAGATCACTCGTATATTTCTAAGAAAGAGATTTGCGAGCATGAACGCGAGTGTGTATTTCTAAAGTCGAAGCGAAATAATCATGGAGGTGGAATACCTCCTTGCGAAAGAGTTGGAATCGGATCCCAGATAAATCCTTGAGGGTGCAATCTGGCCGAGTGGCGGAACAAAACGCGGCACACCTGCGGACTAGGAAACACCTTGAGTAACGTGACTCGGGTGCCTTGCGATGAAACCATAATATTATCCGATGCTCTTCATCTCGTTCATCCCTGTGCAATCACTAAGGACAAAGTGGAAAGAGACGCTTCCTGATAGCCGGCGAAATCGGATCGTGGAAAGGGAAAGCGTTTCGGCAATCGCGGGACAGGGACACCGGATAAGGTCCGACGCCGTTAGGGGAGATGTCCGCTTCATCCGCGAAGCGGATTACTGATAAATCCTCAACTGCACTCCGATCATTTATCGCCGATAAATCGCCAGGCGCGCCGTTTAATTCTGTTAAAAATATATGTATACATCTCGTGCCCGCCATACGTCACGTCGTTTGTCCAAATCATGAATATGCGCGATGAAATCGAGAGGGCAAATGGCAAAATCACCCGTGCACATTTCATCTAGATATTTCGCGTTTCGTATACGAAAATATAATTCTGTTTTATATGTGTGATATTCAAATTCCAAATATTAAAAAAATGGAAATGATTGACCGGATTTCTTGTTTTTTATTCGATTTGTTATTAGGCACATTACTATGATGAGTATAATTTAATTAAATTACGGTGTGTATAAACCCATAATTAATTTTTTCGGCTGTATCGCTATGTATTAGTTAGAAATGACTATTCATGGTTTGATGTAACTTATATTTCAAAATATAATGAAATTAGTACATTTAGTTGAAATAACTTTTTACAACGGATTTAATTATATCCGATTAAATAACAACAAAAAAATCTATAATTATTGTAAGAACTTTGTTAAAATTGACTTTGACCTTTGATTCTCCTTATAAAGTCAATTTGACACGTGATTTGAATAAACTCACTTTGCCTTGGATCTAAAATTGAGTATTTATTGCTGAAAATAAAATTTGAAAAATTTAAGCCGTTTCTGAGAAATCTTGCAGATAGACGATCAATACTGAAATTAGAAAGTAGTTTGCTATTTAATAATAACAAAAATAATGTTAAGTAAAAGTATGAGGATTCTATACACGATAACTGAAATATAGATAACTGAAAAATACTATAAGCTATTTAAAATTTTATTGTATAACTTTTAATTTATTTCTTCATTATTAGCTAGGAGAGACATATAAATTATAAATTTAGAGACATATAAATTATAAATTTTTCATGATACTACGCGATTTATTATATCCGATATGATTTAAGATGTGTTGTCTCAAATCTTAATTTACCATATTGGTAAACTGCAACTAAACCATCACGGAGCAAGTTCGTTGGCTATCCCAGTTATCTCGTTTTCCTTTATATCGTCAGCGATTTTGTGCCAATGCTATATGATCGCGAATAAATCCTCTGGGATGCAATCTGGTCAACCTGTGACAGTGGCTCGTATTCCGAATACACATTTATCAAAGATGCAACATCTAGCCCCATTTAATCTGTACAGTTGAAACGTCACATCTTTGATAAATGCGAACTCTAGATACACGGATTCGGATAACACAGCGCACTTCTACGATCCTTGAAAGCGCAGTGGTAATAATTATGCGTCGATGAAAGCCAGCTGTCATTGCCTCCAACTTCAACATCTTCCTTGCATCCGATTATTGATTATTACTTATCCAGATATTTTTCAAATATTTCAAGAATTTATTCATATTGTTAAAATTAAAATGCGTTGATTTTCATAAAGATTATTTTTTGTGTGTACATAAATCGATAACGTTCATATCGC
>Ga0157364_1006877_pt1 | contig 11732 bp, 4 predicted proteins | sample AttsexASBM2_FD_111476 | JGI IMG/M metagenome (GOLD analysis project Ga0157364, IMG submission 111476) | Fungus gardens microbial communities from leaf cutter ant in Ribeirão Preto, State of São Paulo, Brazil - Atta sexdens ASBM2 | ecosystem: Host-associated > Fungi > Mycelium > Unclassified ...
CATATATATACAGAATGTTTGATAAATAACGATAAAACTCTCCCATAGGAATAGAGCGGACTAAACTGAGCCGAAAAGTTTTGTACCATTTTGTAATTTTCGCAATACAAGACATTAATTACTAAAAATCACCGAATATTGGTTTTCAATAATTTTTTACTACAAAAAACAGCAAGAAACGAAAATTGTTTATTTTTTTTTTCAAAGCTCTAAGAATTTTTTCAGAATTTTTCGTCAATTTTTTTATACTGCATTTTCTTATTAGCAATTATTTTTACCAATATGAGAAAATGCGGTATTAAAAAATTCTGAAAAAATTCTCAGAACTCTATGAGAAGAAAATAAACAATTTTTGTCACTTACTGTTTTTTCTGTTTAAAGTTGATAGTACTTGAATAAAAATTTATTAAAAACCAATATTCGATGATTTTTAGTTACTTAATATCTTGTTAACTGTTGCGAAAATGATACAGGACTTTTCAATTCGTTGTCAGTTTAGTCCACTCTACCTCTATGCGAAGGGTTTTATCCTTACTTACCAAACACCCTGTATATCATATAATGTAATTGCAAAATATGAAAAGCCGCGCGCGTCAGATGTTTTTAACAAACATTTCCCTTTTTTAAATTAAACGAAATACGAATAACATTCGTACGTACGAAAAAATTTCAGAATTAATGGTAACGAAACGATCTCAGGGGAAATTAATAAATAGAGCGGCCACAGCGCCTGCACGTCTGACATTGTCGACCGTTAAAATTTTGATTAAGCGACTTATAGCGTGCTTGCTCGTTATAGAACATCGAAGGCACGGCATTTAATCCTAAGAAGCGTTATAAGCGGATTCAGTTCGTGTCAGAATGGAAAGAGAAAACGAAATTTCTGACTGCATCGAGCTGCTCTTCGAAAGATCGGACGATACCGCACGTCGGGAATGAAGCGGAATACTTCTCGAGAGAATAAAGGAGTTATACGTCAGAGAGAGAAAGACGTGCGTTTTAAATATATCTCTAAATAAATATAATTTCGCAAGACGAGAGTTTCTCTATTCAATTCCATTTGCGCAGCAAAATAGATTCTCACGAAGATGCACCATATATATTTCCTGATCGATCGCGTCTCTAAGGAAGGAAGCGTAAAAATTATCATGGATGAGTACGTCTATACAACTTATCTTCGTTGTGCCGTCTCACAAGAGAATATTCTCAGTCTAATAATATAACGCGCCAATAGAGTTATAGCGGAGATAAAGAAATAGAAGCGACGTAATACTTGAAAGTTAAAATTACTACTTACGTATCGTTATTCACACGCAACTCTATTACTTGCCCGATTCAATGGACCGATTCAATAGAACGATTTCTAAGGTGATCTGATCGTGGTGAAAAAATCGGATTTTTCTCTAAAGACACGGCATAAAGTGCAAATAACAAAAATCAGCGAGTTAGTAGCGACGACGGATGTTAATCGTGTATAGAATAGCGGCGATTAAAATTCCATTCGCGAGAAAATCGTGTGAAGCGCGGAAATTGTGTATGCAGTTATCGTGAAAGGGTCCCCGCATGTATCATTAAGACCTTTTCACTCTAATTTTCTGCCATTCTGCCGGGTTCGCCGCATCGATGCAGAACCGGACGCAAAACCGGAGATGGAGATGAGTTTCTGACCGGAATAAACACTTCGGGAATGGACTTTCTACCATCTTGTACGTGCCTTTTTCGTTGGGATTTTGTGGGTCAGTATTACTTTGACCGCGATGCTACGTGTGTATGTATGCGTGTGTCTCAAGACGCCATGAAAGCGAAATTATTGGCAAATTTCATTCGACAAAATATGCAATTCGTAACAATCTTTTAATCTTTAGATTTTCATAGTTTAGTTTCACTAAAAAATATGTGCGTTAGGAAGAAACGTTAAAGACAGAGAAGAAATAAAATTGCATTAATAATCCAGTTTTCATCTTTTTGCATTAATTATGTACATATTGCAATAGAATGCATACAGATTTATCTAATAAAGATTAATTGTTTAAATGCAGAAAATTGTAACATTAACAGTATTATTGCCGCAGGTTCATTTCATTGGACAGTGAAAACACAATTTGTACAATAATAATTCCTTCATTCTTAGAGTCTCATCTAAAAAAATATCTATACATAAAAAAAAATTAAAGACAGAGAAAAATCACATACAATTGCATTAATAATCTAATTTTCGTCGACTCATGCCGTTAAATACATCATGTTGCAACAAAAGTGCAGATTTCTCTGAAAATTAGTTGTTTAAAAATGCAAATAATCGTAACCTTCACGGGATTATTGTCAAAGATTTCATTCGACAAAATGTGCAACTTGTAATTATTCTTTCATCCTTAGATTTTCATCTAAAAAAAAAAAAAAAAAATCTGTACATCAAGAAACATTAAAGACAAAAAGAAGCACAGAAAATTGCATTAATAATCTTTCGTCGACTTATTTGCATTAAATACACATATTGCAACAAAGTGAATACAGATTTCTCTAAGAAGATTAGTTGTTTAAATAACAACGAGAAGGGGATAATCGTAGAGACACTGATGGCAATCATGCGGCTGCGGTTTTTTAATAGAAAAAAGATTAGTTGTTTAAATGCAGAATAATTGCAATTTTAACGAAAATGGGATAATCGCGAGACACTGGCTATCGTGCGATTGCGGTTTTTCAATAGAAATCAGTTAAATTCGACGCATCGGAGATTATAACGCGATCCGCTTCCAGGGAGACTCATGTAAATTTCAGGAAGATTTCCGAGCAAATATTTTGTGCCGACTATATGGTACCGACGCGAGAAAATCCGGTCGTCGCCGGATAATTCGCTGATGGCTAATGGCCATCCAACCGGAGCAGTGCACGTGCAACGTGAATTTAATTCGGTGTACCTGCATATTGCCATGACGGCCGACGAACACGTTCATATCGGCTGCTGCTCTGAAGAGCGAGATAGTCTCATACGAAATAAATTAATAAACAGCAGACTATTTCCCGTGGCAAACATGATGGATTTAAATGCTCGTCGAACTTGATGCCAAGCAAAACGTATTAATTATATTCCGATTATTCATTTTGCGTTGAATCTCTAATATTACATATAGCAACAGAAAACTAGCGTATCCCAGTGTATAAAAATAATAATGTCGAATCAAATTTATAGAAGTAATCTACATTGAGAGAAAAATATTTGGGTATTTATTATGACTATACTTGAATAGTAAAATAATTATTATAATTAGAGTTTCCATTTTTATGGTTATTACTATGATAAAAAAAAATAGTTTTTTTTCCTCCGAAAACGATTATAATTTTATTGTAATTATATCCGAGAATATATAAATATTTCCGAGAACAATCATATATTCTTTTTGATATATATAATAGAATTATAAATATTATTATTATTATTATTTATTTATTAACATAAAATTTAGTAAAGCGAATTAATATCAAAATATCAACTTTTCTGCATTGAAAAGGATCCAAAACAAGTATGTGTTCTTTATATAGCTCTCAATATAAATGGAAATTGTTTTACGCTTCAATAACTGCGTTACTGAAGCGTAAAATAAAGGCTTTAAAGGACATTTTAATGCTATTTTTTTATTTATTAGCTCGTAGCTTGATATTCTTAATTGTATTAACATTAGTAATAATTGTAAAAATAAAGCTCCTACAATCATAATTATTTTATCATGTGATTATAATCACAAACATTCTCTCTCAGTGTATTCTCAAAAATACTCTTCTAAATAATCAAATCTTTTAAAAATGAGATAAATTTTTTATCATAGTATATCCCTTTGTGACTTAATTAAAATACAGAGTAATATTCAATGCAGAAATGTCAGCGATTATATCACATGTCCTAAAATCTGACGGATGGAGGTAATTTTTTGAGGGAAAAATACGTAATAAATGACCAACTTAATATATATGCAATCTGTTTATATCTCCAATGCGGCATTCGCAGAGGGACGTACACAATATTTGTCATCAAACACGATACAAGTGAAGTAAACAGATAAATGAAAATGAGGAACAATTGCACGATCAAATGCATACTCGATATTAAATGATATTTAGTCGCCGAAACCGATTGAAGTGCCATAGATTTCGTTATCATTCTCGAAACGATGCGTATACAAAGTGTTCCGGGAAGTCTCGCATCAACGATGGAAATGTATTTCTCGTATATAATTCGCACTATCATTTTCTCTCTCTCACGGCTGCGCCTCTTTTAAATATTCCCAGGGCGGAACTCGAGTATACGCCATTTTGGTAAACCCTCGACTGTATATAACCCGACATTTCGCAAAATTTTTTCCGGTCGTGAAGCGCTCCGCGCTGCTGAAAATACTCGTGACAGTTTCGCGCGAGTTTTCTTTTTATTATGAAAAGATGGAAAGCGAGTCTCGCTGGAAAAATAAAGAGCAGTCCCACGCTCCCGCGCGAAAAAGGTGTACCGCGTGAGAATATCGATCGTTATCTCGCGCAGAAAATTCAGAAGTCGCGAATTAGCATGAATTCAATTAAAGCCCTGTTCGTCCAGAGAGAAAATTCGATAAAAATGCAGGTGACGTCTTCGCCGTCGTTAGTCGAATTAGATCGACTCGTTAAAAAAATCGATAAATATCATTTTCAAAAGCGCGATCTTGTAGTTTTGCGTGAGCCATCTCAAAAGAATGTATCGACAGCTGTAATATATATAGTTCATATATGTTCATATATGTGAACGCGATCTGTCAAACTTCTCGACTCGAAGTAGAAAGTGATGGACTCGGTTGTTGATTACATGATGTACGACTTGCTAGCTTTGAAATCGAAATAATTGGAACTTGGAAGTCCGTGAAAGTAATGCGAGATATGAATGTATAATGAACGTAATTATTTTTTGTTTAATATAAAATATTAGTTCGACAGTACTCGGCGCGCGGGAGTCTGAATACTTTCTAAAATATAATTTGAATTTTAATTTACAACGAAAAGAAGATACTTCAAGCATTATGAATGTATCAGCTGTAGTCTCTGCAGAGTGAATTAGAAATTTATACTTTCTGTATAAGAATAAAATTTAATATTTATTTTTATACAGAAAGTATAAATTTCTAATTCATTTTTTGATCTGTTTCATATACACACACACACATATATATATATATATATATATATATAACAGATAGGTCATTTATGTATTTAACAATCTACAATTTTATAGTTAAATAGAAATTTATCCTTAATTTTTCCTCATTTCATCTTAATTATTTTTTGAAAATAATTCCATATAACTTCTTACTAAAACAATCTGTGATCTAGATTTTACATCGCTATCAAACTTTTTGTGTTATATTTTCAAATATAATATTTAAAAAAATCTATAATTCTTTCGAAATTTTTCCATTTTGTTAAAAATATATGTAATAATGCATCCTTAATTAAATAATTTCATCTTAAAAATATCATCCGGAATGACACGTTTAAAATGACACAGAAATTAAATATATAGTACTTATTAATTATGTTCTTGTTAAAATATATTTAACATGGATAAATTTAGCAAATCTGTGTAGCATTCGCGCGGATGTAAAAAAGAAGGAACATGGAAAGTTAGATATGATTTGGGTCGCATCCAAACGTAATCGGAAACTGTCGTCGGTTCTGATACCGTCCGCGAAAGTATCGTATGCAGGAAGTTTTGAGCGATCGTTTTGTCACGCTCGAGTTCATATCAGAGGGACGTTATGATGAACGAGAAACGCGGATGATGCTATATGGTGTTATAAATATACATTTGCGATAAAATACACGGTATAACTGTCTGAGTATATTACCACTAAGTTTGCAGAACCCTGGATTTCTATTTAAATCACTATAATCTATAGTAATTCAATATAAACCGTACTGCACAAAAATAAAGAGAGAATGTTATGTTGATTATGAGAAAACTGAAGTATTACAGCGTTCTGAGATAACAATTAAGGTAAGGCAGACTTGTTTTGATGCCTCGGGGGATTGGCCGTCTAGCCTGCACCGTAATTCAATCTTGAACTTGAAGCGACTATCCACATACATTGGATTAGAATCACGTATCAATGTATTAATTAAACAATAAAGTAATTAAATAACTGAGTAAACTCAAAGCTCATATGTCATATATAGTCTTAATTATATTTAAAGTATATTTTCCTCGTACACGCACGCACGCATACACGCACGCATATATACAACGAATATTCGTTTGAAAAGTTTTGAGCCTCAATATGAAAATGGCATTATTCGTTTAAAAACCATTTTGGTACTACAATCGCACATGTTTTGAAAGATACTTGTGAAAATTGTAACCATTTTGGACTCACAGTTGTTGTTTGATAGTCATTTATACCAGTTGATGTCAATTTTTGAAAAAAATAAAAAATGGAAAAAATCGAATATTGGCAGCCGCCATGACAAAAATTTAATTAAGGTTCGAATTGATTGACCCTCTGTATTCATTAGATTTGGTTTCCAATGATTTTTCCTGTTTTTAGGCTCAAAATTCGGCTCGGAAAACAGATTTTCATCAAATAAAAAACACTGATATCAACTGGTATAAATGATTGTCAAACAACAATTGAGTGTCCAAAATGGCTGACAATTTTCACAGGTATCTTTCAAAACATGTACGATTGTAGTCAAAATGGTTTTGACAAATATCATATTGAGGCACAAAATTTTTCAAACAACCCTCGTAATTTACATTGTTAAACATGAAATGTTCATTTTAATATTTTTGCATGTCTCAGAAAGTCCATTATAAGTCTTTAAAAGTAAAATTTTATTTTTAACAATGTATATACACGTGGGTAGTTTGATAAGTCAGTAATTTTATTTTACTTTCTTCTTTTAATCAAAATTCTTATTTTTCATTTCATAGTCTCCTTTTAAAAAGTTACTTATCAAATTATTCACGTATATAATACATTTACATTTACAAAAAATATAGTGTAGAAAAGGATGTAAAATGTTACAGTGCGATGAAACAGTTAGAAGAGGTAAGAGAAAAAGTAATTTTCCTAGCGGTATTAAGAACTGTCCAATAAAGCATACTGTGATGCGCAATGAATTGATTATGAATGTATTTTATACCTAATGAGAGTGCTTGATTAACGCACAAAGGAAAAAAAATAAAGTTTCGCGCTTGTGCTGGCGCTCAATTCATTATTGTCTTTCTGCAACGAAAGAACACTCGCGGGCCAAATTGTACGTTAAGCGAAAGAGGGAGGGGAACCTCGACAATGTAGTGTCTTTTGTGAAACGTCAGAGAAAGTCGGTAAACGTTTTCCTCGCGCGAATCGCGAAGACGGTGGAAACGGCGAAGTCGGCGGAGCACAACGGAGGTTAAAATTTGATGCAACCTCGCCTAGGGTTACACGTGAGAAGCCGCTCGAAACAAAAGCAACGTGACGTAAGCAATTGCGAGCGCGTGCCGTTTCGACCTCACCTTCTCCGCGGAGATACATTGTACCGTGATAATGAAAGCGAATTGTAACAAGCGTGCAACAGTTGTACAAAGATAGTCGAAACGGCAAAAGTAACGAGAGTCTATCCTTAAAGCATTGTGTCGTTGGAAACTCGGTTATTTTTTCTAAATAAAGAACCGCAGTAATTGTATGGAAAATTTCAGTTCTGCTAAAATGTAGCTTATAATGTGATAAACAAAAGATGTCAGACTTAAGAATGACTAATTTTTGAGCTATGATGTATCAAGGGTAAAACTTGTGCTATGAAATAAAATAGAAAATAATTTTTGAGCTATGACAGCTTTTGTTATAATTTATAACAAAGAATTTTTATTTTTGCGATGAAATGAGAATTTTCATATAATATAGCTTAAGCTTTTTCTCATTTCCTCGAGATTCAATTTTCCATATAATTAGGACGGAATTCTTTTATGCTTATTATGATTATTACATAAAATAAAATAAGATCACCAGAGAGAACAAGATCAAAATTTTATTTCTGTAAAATACAGTAGATATATTTCGAGATTGACGTTATAAATTCAATACTTTCCCTAAATAATGCTTGATAAAAAATTTTGCAGTGCATAAATTACTATTTAGATGTAAATATCTACGTTTGCACTTATTTTCGAGTTAATAACATCGACTATAATTCATGACCTACATTAATTCTTAATATATCTTAGTTTTTGATATGTTTACTACATACGATGAGTCTTTCGTGTCTTGGATTAATTTTCATTACTTTTACAGGTATATAAAAATTATTATATATAAGCAATGTTTACTTATTTATTTAAGAAGAAATGATAGTTGAATTAAATTAATAATTTTTATATCAAATAAATATATGTTTTTATTTATATTTGGTAAATAAGCTAAATGTGTATCCTAGTGACCGGACATTTTCAGAAAACTTTATTTGTTTATATTATTATTAATCTCAAATACTTTTTAAAATAATTTTGCAATACAATTGAATTATAATATTGTAATAAAAAAAATCATTTGAGATTATTAATAATAAATCTTGCGTAACTGTCCGGACATAGATATGTCCGATCACTGGGACAATTACCTCGTTTACTCAGAACTAATTTAAAAAAATATTTATTAAAACTTAATAATTTTTTCAGTGCAATAATAATACTGTACTAAAGTACATTAGCGAGAATACGTACGTTTTAAATAAAGAAGCTGAGCGCTCTCTCAAACAAAAATACGTATATCCCGTTTCCAGAAGTGTTGCTCTAAAAGAGTAATGAAAAGCTTTCCTTCGTTTTTCTCTTCGCAATATAAGCTTCAAATTTCATCGTGCGAAATGTACGTGATAATGGGTTAAGTAGCAGCGTGTAAACCGAGACTTTCGTAATGCAAGATCTCGTGCGCGTTGCATCGTGGCATTCAGCGTTCGTGTCCTTTTGCAGAGGCGACCAGGTCGCCCCCGACAACTGGTAAACTGGCAAGTTCCAAGTGTCGTCGGGAGACCATGGCTCGTTGCATTCTTCGTCCTTCTCCAGTCGCCCACGCCTGGCATTTCGAAACGGAAGAGACAAAGAGCGCTCGAAGTTGAGAAACAATGAGACCTGATATCGCTCGGTTCAACTATGCACTTCTCTTCTCCCTCACGTTTTCGCGTCGACAATGATGCTGTCGCTACGTCGACATCACCCGTTATTGTGCTCACGTTAGGATGGCTTACCTAATGGCGTACAATTATCGTCACTGAAAAACTCACCCTACCAGACGGTCGGTCTCCTTTTTCCGTGGGTTTATGGAATCAACGTTTTTAGCGCTCGCGACCGCCCGGGATGTAATTAATCCTCGACACATTAGCCGCTGAAGATGAGGATGGACGTTTATGCGTAAATTCGCGTATTTTCTTATAATGCCGTGACGGATAGAATCTCGCATTTATCTGCGCGACGTAAAAACACGACGCAATGCAGATCCGCGGACCGTTCCTATATGTGTTTCTTGTTTTAGATTCGTATATTTTCTTAGGTTTCACTGTGGACATACGACAATACTTTCACAACATGGCGAAAACTATCAAAATTTTAATTACTTTCTAAATCCTTTGAAATGCAATCTCATTGTAAAGAGTGGAAACTGTAATCTTGAAAAAAAGTGACTCGAGTCGTTTTAATCTTTAAGAGTGAAATTTTATTCTTTAGAGACAATTCACTCTAAGATCGGTTGTTCCATCTTCGGATAAACTATGTGGTAATTTATCTACTGGACAAACAAAAGAATAAAAGAGTGAGGAACATAAAAGAGTAAGAAAATAAGAGTGAGTTGAAGTTTACAGAAAGATAAACCCAGCCTAAAAGTTTTAGAGAGTAGATATAAAATTATCTAAACTGTTCGTAATCCAATGTTTTTTTATCGCTTTCCTAGTTCAACCAGAGTCAAGCATCTGGTGCTTGATTGTGTTTATCAAAAAATTTTTGAGCTCTAAAAAATCTGAAAAATCTGTTACACTCTTTAAACATATTCAAGAATATGATATATGATCAAAAAGTTTTCCATTATTTGTAAATGTCCGAATTTGAGGCAACATAAATTAAAATTGAAAATTCGCTTGGGTCTTCAAAGTCTTCAAACCACGAAGGATTAATTGTTCCGAAGCGTGTTATACTCATTGTGCGCAAACGAAACGATTTCTACGCGCGGAAATGCTTACAGTTGGCTGCACCGTAACTGACTCTTGGGAAGGGAATCGAACTCTGTCGATCGTGGACAAACGACCGCGATTTTTGTGCTTTCGTTACGAATGCAAATTTTTTGTTTAATTTTACCAGGAATGAACGCACCTGAAAAAATAGTGGCCGATAACGGCCACATCAGAGCAGTCGCGGCAGTAATTGTCAACCGTGGAATTGTGACCGCGGAATTATTGTCCGAATCCTACGATGGGAACGTTTTGCCCGCTTTTCGCCATCGTTTTTCCCCATTTTCCGACTAATTTTCGCGCCACTGTCCTTCCGATTACATCACATCGCACCGGTAGGAAGTCACCACCGAGCGTCACCATATTATGATACATTCATAGAACGGCCATTTACGATGCAACATCTTCCGCATCAGTTTTAATAATCTGGCACGAAAGAATGGAGCTCTTTTCTATGCAGAAAGTCTAATTGTTACATTCAGAGTACAAACTCTCTCGCTTCTTTTTTTTTCTCATTTTTAAATCACTTTTACACGCTTGTTCTCAATTCTCGTGGTTTTTCTGATACAGTGTTGCTAAGATTTAAACGTTCCAAGGCTCGAAAGCGTAAGAATAATCTTCGCCATCTAGCTTTAAACTTAAAGATCTAGAATTCATCGGATTGTTGAATTTACTGTTCGCTTAGCACCTGAATCGTGAATTGGGAGAATCCTTGCGGAATGCTCCGCTTCCCTCGATAATCGCGTAAATAATTATAATCGGTCTAATGGAAAGCCGGGGCGGCTTGTGAACCGCCTAAAAAGTTCCCTCGGAAAATAATAAGTTTAATCAGACACAGACAATTACACATAATTATATCAAGCGCTATGCAATTTCTCCTTTCGATCCACTCACAACGCTCTTTTACAAGGTAACGCGCTTAATGCTCACAAGAGTTAAAGAGGGGATAAAATCCAAGTTGACGGCGCAGAAACGAGCTCATTGTCAGACTAGAATAAGAGACTGCGGCGCTTTTGCGTCGGACGTTATCTTAATATTTCGCACGAAAGGCAATGAAACTTAAACGGTCGTAGACTCGACTGCGTTATGCGTCCTTTACGAGAGCAACGGGAACTTCGTTCCTTTAGCATGCCACTTATACGTGCTACCTTTCCCCGATAAAATATACGTGAACCGACATTAAATTCTGCGAGTTCCGCATAATTACTATTTATTCAAGTTCAAACTTTGCTCAGTTGACAGCTGATTGATGTATTTTATGTTAATCTTAGTCAAATACGAGATCAAAATGTAGGAAAAGCAATTACATCGCAAATCCAAGAAAAAGTAACTTTATTATATGTATGTTATTTAGTATGTTTTTCGTGTAAAAATGAGCCTATACTGTACTTTTAAATGTGTAAATTCATATTTATTGTGTTATTTTTACACGGGAAACTAATCACACATATAAGTTAAAGTTAACTTTTTAGATACTGGAATTTGCAGTGTTAAGATGAGTTTAAAACTCATCTCATTTTTTACGA
>Ga0157364_1006878_pt1 | contig 11731 bp, 6 predicted proteins | sample AttsexASBM2_FD_111476 | JGI IMG/M metagenome (GOLD analysis project Ga0157364, IMG submission 111476) | Fungus gardens microbial communities from leaf cutter ant in Ribeirão Preto, State of São Paulo, Brazil - Atta sexdens ASBM2 | ecosystem: Host-associated > Fungi > Mycelium > Unclassified ...
ACAGCTGCGAATAGCGAAAGCTGCGTTAAACATCACGTTTCGATGCGATAATGGGCACATAAAAGCGGCTAAAAGAGGACATTAACGCATCGCATTATCACAAATGCAGCGAGAAGACGTTTTTATTCATGAAACTTCGTCACGTCGTCTCGTATATAGATTTCGATTGTAATTGCAGATTACATCTTGAACTATAATGCAATAGATATAATGTTGCTTTTTGTTTCAAAAATTTCGAACGCAAAATAAGCGATGAAGACCATGTTCTTGATGCCTAATAGTATTTTTGTGTGAATAAATTTCCAGTTTAAGCAAACTTCGCGCAATCATTTGTCAATTTCAAAACCCAGTCCTAAACTGAAGTTGGAGCGCGTAATATTACAAATTAAACTAATTAATTAAATCGACAAGCAATTTTAATGATACCGATACTACAAAGAATTTATTGCGAGAAAAATATCATCCCAAGTCTTAAAAAAAATTTTAGTCTATTAACTCTTTACTACCAACATGAAATTTTGTTGCGTTAGTAGCGACGTGGTATCTGTGAAATTCGTTCATTATTTTTTGGAAATATCTGAAATAATTACTTTTGTACACATATGTATACATATATAACATTTTAGTATAAAGATATAATATCAGTTTAGTTTTACATAGTTTTTGTTTTGAAAAATTGACTATTGTGAAAATAAATAATGATTATTCAAAAAACAAAAAAAGTGTGTATTTTTCTAATATAGAACTGACATTTTTACCAAACAATTATTAAAACTATCTTTCACATCACTTCAAAAACTGTATTTCTAGGTTGAAGAAAGTTCAGTAATGATGATAATACTAGCTTTTTATTGATTCAATATATAAAATATCTGCAATAGTTTTTGAATCATAAATTTTTTAACTTAATTTGCTGAATTTATGAGATCATTATCATGAACAAAAGGATACAAATTTACGTTACATATATATCCATAAATACTTTGCTTCTCATAAACAAACTTTCTAAGTGTTAATTAGATAGTAAAAAAATTATTTTATATATATATATATATATATATATATATATATATACATACAAATAGTTTTCGAACAGGATTTACAAACAGGATTTTTGCACTCGATGCAATTATGATTTGCTTTGCGATTCTTCTTTCTAGGATAAAGAGAACAGCGTTTTCTTTGATTCTTTCTATTGATCGTTGACTCTAGGTGATGATTTGTTAATTATTTCTTGTAATGGATTTTTAAATTTTGTTACAAGCAAGTGCCATGGAATTTTTGATCGTTTTATTGGGGTTAAGTAACTTTTCGCAAAATTGTGAGGCTCAGAAATCGAATGGGGGGTCAACAAACGCCATATAGTAAAGGGTTAAAACTTCGAAAAATATCAAATTTATCAAAAGAAGGAGTTATCTTACAGATAGGAATTTATTCTGATTATATATTTAATTATAAAATATTTTGTTTAATAATATATTTAGCACAGTTTCAACAATCATTATATAATAAAGATATGAAAATCTAAACTATCTGCTTCTATTCTGATATCGCTCCATATTGAAAATTATACCTATTCTCGATAAAGCGATGCACGATCATATATGTACTTTCGATATCCGTTTTTCCCTTTACAGTAGCCCTGCGCTATCAAAGGCTTATAAGAGTGCGGAACCCGCGAGAAATTGAGGTGGTCTACCGTTGAGCATACTCCTTTATCATTAATCACGCATATCGGTCGGCAGACACGAGCATGAATAATTGGCAGTGCGGTCCGACCGTGAATGGTTCTTTTCTCTTGAACCAATTACGCGCCACCGCGGATCTTGCCAGCGGATATGAAAATCCCGTAATGATTATCGAAGAAGTCGTTTCACTGTAATCTGATATTTATGATTTAAATTATCCGCACGCTAGTTTTCCAGTTGTTTGTAAAAAACAAATTATGCGAAAAAAAATGTTAAAAATTTTCTCTCGATAAAGAGCATGGATACGTGTCCAAAAGTCATATTTTCTCCCCTAAAGTCGATTCAGAAATTTATATACATACTCTAACGAGCTTTCATACTTTCACACGCGAATTTTTTTGCAAGTGCCCACGCACGCAACCGGTCCGGAACGCGAGGCGCCGCAGCAAAGTAGAAATAAACTTTATGCCGTTGAGATTAACCCGGGATAAAAAAAAACAACACCGACGACGATCTCGCTCTCTCACCGAGGAAGGAACTTCCCCCATCAGTCTCGTGATCACGTAATAACTTAAACGCCACCCAGCGGCAAAGTTTATTTCCCCATAAAGCTCCGAAGTCGCTGGAGCCAAAAAGTCATGGTTCGCGGCCAACAACGATTGCTGTCCTGTTACTATGATGATAACCGCGGCATCGAATAAAGCCCTATCAGATTCTGCATCGAGGATTGTATCGCGGTTGCGTATTGGACATTTGGAGGGGGACAATGAGGATGAGTTATGTCATACCCGTGGTTGACAACGGATTGCAGTCGGTCAAGTCCCAATCTCTCGCACACAATCGCGATTTCTATCTGCATTGCACAGTCTGGACTTAAGAAGAGGCATACATATTTTTGGATCATCGTAAGAATAAAAATTATCAATGAGAGAACTTCGCGCTCGTGCCGGAAAAATCAAATTTTCGACAACAAATCGTGATAATTAGGATATAATGATATATAGCACTGCGTGCTATATATACGAAGAATTGAAAAAACAAAGTATCATATCGTAGATTACAGGCCGAATGAAAAAAGACAACGTCTTACGTACACTTTGACAAATTACGTATACTCCAGAAATAACATGAAACTTCTTCAAGTGGACACGTAACCCGTCTGTGCTCGGAAACAATGTCGAGTTTGACTTTACTTGCATGTGTATACATTGCGTTCTCTACTATCTTACACACACACACACACACACACACATATATATATATATATATAATATATATTGGTGTCTGCGTTAACGTAGAATACCTTGGCCGATTTCATTTCATCATTGCGATCGTATGTTTCCGTTATACAACGGTCGTCTGTGATCAATTTCATTGCTTTCGAGGGCAGAACATTTTGAAATATAATAAATCAATGTTCTCGAAGCAACTTTACTTTCAGTTGAAACGCGTTATATAATACAGCTCTCAAAAAAGTAGAAAAGAGATTACTCGAAATACTATATACTTTTAAAAGAGTTTTTATAATATAAATTACTTGTGTAACTTTTATCGATTAAAGATATTTCTTTTTATTTACTTATAAAATCTCTCTTTCTCTCTCTCTCTCTCTCTCTCGCCGAATTTTACTTTACATTCATGTAGTTTTTTCTTTAAGCCTTTAAATTCATGTATTTATTGTTAGTTTTTGTTTTATATCACATATATTTCACTTTTTTGGCCACATTTTTTCCCACATGATATTTTTATTTTGTGCGGTGCCGACACATACACAGTCATTCTAAATTTATATTTCCCGTTCTTGTTCCGTTAAAACGATGAAATTTATCACAGCGACGATGCTCCACTACAGATAATAAAAATGTGTCTAGAATAAATAAAGCAAATATTCTTGAGAAACAATATAAAAAATAGGGCTAATGAGTTGGGACGAAACTTGGTGCATAATTCAAAATGACATTTATTTGAAAAAAAAAAAAACGTAATAAAGTATGAACATTTCAGTTCGACTTTGAGTCATCTTCAGAAAATTAAATCGAATAAAACTGCACTATCGTTTCTTTATTGCACATGACTTGCAATCAATCTTTATTTTCAAAAGTATCCAGTTATAAATGATTAGTAGATCGAGTGATAAGAAAATTAAATATAAAGAACACGAAGAAACATTACAATTAATAAAATTATGATATAGTGTAAAAAGTAATATAAAAGAAAAAAATAAGTTATCAAAAGACAGTCAGTAGGTATAAAAATATCGTAAGAAATGAGAGTTTAAAATGTAAGTACACAGTCAATATTAAAAAATGATTCTTGAAAAAATTACATTAAAGTAGATTTCTGTACAAATATTATCTTTGTAATCGTCACTTATCAATGCAAATATAAAGATTGATATAAAGATTTTTTTGTATATTTTATACAAATTAAATACTAACATAAATTTTTTTTCTCGAATATGTTAATCTACTCATAACATAATGGGATATAAGAAAATCTTCATTATAATTTCAATATTTGATTAAGTCATGCTCATATACGAGAACTTTTTTCCTCTGGCTTCAACTCAATATACCAAACGCATATATAAGCTTAAAGACAAAATAAAACTACGGTCCCATCCATGAATTAGCATAATATGTTAATGACACTTGCAACGTATTAGCATAGCACGGAGACTCACTGTGCCACCTACTGCCTCCTGTCGACTTCCTGGATGGTGCAATTAATAATTTCGCTATATTACTTAACGTGTGCCACCGTGCCGGATTAAAAACACACCACAGCTATCTACCTACGTTCCAACCGTGTCGTCTGCAGGAAACAGGCGGCTGTGGAACCGCGGATGTACGGGTCGTCGCACGTTTACGTAAGACAACGACAGTAGCGTAAAAACGACCAAAGGGGCCGCAGGATTAGCAGAGAGAGCTCACCTCTCCTTTTTCCTCTCTCGGTGTATCTCGGCGCTGCAGAGTCGAGAACCAAATTAGCAAGGGGGCTTATTACCGCGGTTGCAGCTGTGCGCCAGTAATCCACCGCCGCTGGTGTTCTCTTCCCGGGTATGCGTAGTCGTGTAATCGTGAAGTTCTTCGCGGTACGTTATTGTCTCTAATTTAAACCGGTGATTTCCTGTCACTCTGGGCCGCGGCTAAGGTTGCGGCGCTACGTACATACTCGCTCTACGAGCGAATGCCTGCTCGCCCATTCATTCACACGCCCGCTTGGCCGCCGCCGGCTGGTTCGAGAACAGGATTACGTAGGCTAAATCAGTACTACGCAAAGTGACGGTGGTTCGCGGATCGGTACACCAAGTCGAGTTTCTCAATTAGCTCACGATTTAAGCACATAGTAAAAACACATGAGATAAATAATTATTTATAATTCTTGATTTATAAAATTAGACATTCAACTTTATTACCATTATATTTGCATTTCATGAACATGTACGAGAGAAAAAGCAACTTCGTTAAACGTACCGTCTATAACTACGTTATTTTACACATATTAATGGTATTAAGAAAAATATTGACTGTTAATTAGATCAATATAATTAGACCAATTGGTTCCATGTGTCTCTATTGTGACAAGATAAATTTTTCGTCAATTTCTTGGGCTTTCGAGTTTTCTAGATTTGCAATAAGTTTATTGGTTTGTCATATCGAGTTGAGGAGCACTGAGCATTACTTTGGTATGCATGTGGAATAAGCGTAGGTTTCTTCGACGTTGACCACCGGCAACGCAACTGACGTCGCATAGAGAACGCATAAGCGGAGGAAGCGATCGTGCGAGGTCCAAGAAAAGTAAGGACGAAGAGCTTTGTCAGCAATCTTCTCAGAAAGGAGAATATTTATTTTTTATAAAAATATAGTCTCACTCACAAGTGGAATACTTAATGCTTAGAAATATTATATTCAAGTGAAAAGACATGAAAGTCGGGTTGAGATAGCTTTCGCGACGCAGACATTTATATAATCTGCAAGGAAACAAAGAGAAATTTTAGTTTGTATCTCATATTTTCAGAGTGTTAATAATAGCTAATATTATTTTGTGTGTTACGTGACACTCAAAATATTACAGACGATATTGCTAAGCGCGTTATTTAAAAGTACCTTCAAAGTTTTTAAGTTTTTTATAGTCGTTAAACGCAGACCGAAATGTTATTATGAAACATTGGCAACGGTATTCCGAACGAAGAACGATCGGCGACGATCGGTCGGTCGGTGCCACATGAGAAAAGCTGTTCTTCTTTACGACACACAAACGACTTGCTCTCGCAAGCCCCGCGGTACTGTACAAGTATACTAACGCGAAACCGGTCGAGCTATTATTTTTTTATGACGTAATTATCGTCAAAGCTGCCCTGCGCTCGATTGGCCCGGGTTTGGACCCGCTCTCTGTCCCTCTTTCTCCGTTACTTCTTCCTGTTCACCCTCTACCATCCATCTCTTTCATTCTCTCTCTCTCTCTCTCTCTCTCTCTTCCCCTCGTAATCGCTCAGGGCAGACCAATCTTCGACGTTCTGATTTTGTTACAGACTGCGGGAGAGAGTTTTAGACCCACGTAATTTCCACGTTATTAATCCCAGGGTCGTGCATTGCCATTTGCGCCCGAGCCGTCGCACATCCCGGTCGAGGACTTTTCCTCGACGATCGGTGTAATCGTGGTTCGTTCGGATTACTCCCGAGGCTCTTGTATATATACAAAGTACGTACTCTACGTAGATTCTTTGATAAAATATTCTCTGTACAATAAAATATATACATACTACGAACTACTACTAAAACGATTTCAAGCACTCGTTATCGGAATCACATGATACTAGTATATTTCTTTATAATTTGAAAACAGAATAACCGTAAAAAGAATTGTAAACTTAATGACAGACATGATTAAGAAAGCATTGGTACAGCAACAATTTCGAACGGTATAAAAATATGTTGTTCGTGAAGAGAATGCATTCTCGCGGAAAATTTAATGACATTTTTCGAAGAATATAATTCTTTATAAATCGAAGCTACTATTAAGCAAGTATTGTTTCGAATTCTCGAGCTTCCTCCAAATGTATTTTACGATACTCGGCGTTATCTTGTTGCAGCACGAGCTACGTGATGAAACAGTTTCAGAAAACAGCTAAACAGCTTTTAACGCGAGAATATACGTGTAAACGAACCAACCTCGGCGATGTTTTGAGAGGAGTATGTTAAAAATATATATATGTTCTTCTTCTGTGCAGCGGGCATGGAACACCGTGATGCTTTAGGTTTACAGTTAGTATATTCACTTCTATATATAGAAATGATGAGATTCAGTTCTACATACAAAATACATACATATGATATAATCTCAATGTTTTACGAATAATTCATATTTGAAATCGCTTTGTCATATCTTCCATCGTTTTAATTTCAAAATAAAACAGGAAAATCTGGTAAGCCAAAAGGAAATAAATCCCTCTCTGCGCAGTGGAAATGCATAAAAGAAAATGCATGAAAAACAAGCTTACAAAAAATATTTTTCCGTTCGACGTTATATAATTTCCGCGCGGATTTATTTCTCATTTGGGGCTTTCGCGCACGAGAGAAAGAATCGCCTTGCCCTCGTTTCCATTTTGATGTTGCAGTTGTCAAAATAGCATAATTAATGACACTGATCGTACAAAAATTTCGTATTATTTCTTTCCACATGAAAACAGCCTCTATTTACTTCAAAGCACATTGACCGGCCAGTTGGGCGCGAATGAATACCGAATGGAAAATAGAATTTTAATGAAATCGCGCATCGAATTACCTACAGTTCTGTTATCCGTCATACAGATTTCATTTCTCTGCCACTCGTTCTGTGTGACTCCTATACATTGTTTTATCATAATCTTCTTAGCGCTACTGTCACAAAAAGCTGCTAAATCCGCTTACACGTAAACGCGATCGGGATCGGACGACTATTCGTCGCGTTACTGAATGAACAACATTGGAGGGAGAAACGCGATAGGACGCAGCGCGAAAAACTCATTAACTCATTCGCTAATAATATCACGAAGCATCACGTTTATCCATACTGATATTCATTGTAACATTGTAACTGTACTACTAAAGTTTTATTTGTTATCATATGATTACCAAGTTTCCCGTTATCCCGATATTACGCGATGGACTTTTTATGTTAATATTCGTAACAACTACATGCTTCATACAAGTTTTAAAATTATGTCTTCGTTAATATTAATACATGAGATATGCATATTGATTCAATGGAACCGTCAGCTACGATGATTCTATAAATATTATACATGCCATAAATAAGCATTAAATGTATATAAATTTTTTCCTAATTAAAATGTGCAGATTCCGGCGTATGTGAAATCGATAAAACGACGACGCGTACATGTATTCGATTATTCGCCGTATACGTGCAGCTGCCACTCAGGAAATTAACTGTCAAGATAGCTTCAAAGCAATGCATTCTTTGGCTCGGCGATTGTCGATCCACGAGCGCGTTGAATAAGAAGAAATACAGCAAGTCATTATATAACGAATTGGTGATACAAAGAGAATGGTGAAGGTGTAACGATAAATTCGAGTTTAACTTTTTAAAGATACATTTCGTTTGCTGCTGTATGATCCAGGAAATGTAAATCATCAAAGTGAAAAATAAACAACTTCATTGCGTATCCTGATGCTTTGAAAGGAAAAATCTCGGATAAATAATTTTCCATTCGCTTAATTAATTTTTTCCTTCCGTTGCTTTTCAAACTTTTGCCCGTAAATAATTTTTCGGACAGCACAAAAAAAATGCCATCATTTATCACGAGTGTACTATTACAAAAGAGCGGGCAGGGTTGTTTCCCAGAGTGTATACCTGCTGGTGTGAAGACCTTCGCAGTGCCAGGTGTTTGAGATTATGTGCTTACATTTAGAAGAGATTTTCTATCAAGGGAAAAATAACTCAAACATTGCATTATCGCTACGTTATCGTCAAATAAAATCAAGTGCCATAAATTTTCTCATTTCCGTTTTCATATTTTATTTTCCGTAGTTTTAAATCACGCGTAAAAATTTATTCAACAAAATCTAATCATAATTAGAAATTGAAGTAAAAATTTTCACTTCTCTTGATTTTTCGCCCAGAGAGAAGGAAATTACACAGCGGAACTCTCGAACAATAATGCTGTCGACAGCATTTTATTTCGTTGCAATCTACTCGTACTTTTATTCACAGTTTATTTTATTTCATCGTGGCGTGCGAGGCGCGATTATTAAAATTCAAATTAATCTGTCGCACCTGTTACTGCGTTTCATTTGTTTGGACGATTACGAAATCTCGAGGAATCTCAATGTCGTCGAGAGTATTATACATTACACACAGGTCAATGACTCAAAACTATTCGAGACCCATAAAAACGACGTGCATATATACGCGTAATCATGATTGCGATCGCGAGTATCTCTGAAGCGGAAAATCGAACGACGATGGCGACGGTCGAATAACCGATAAGATAGTAAAATCGACAGTATCGATCGCTCGCGCGACTTGTTCCTGCCGATCGGGTTCGTAAGGTTCTTGGCATCCACTCATGGAAAGTCGGACGATCCGGAAAACCTTAAGACCGGGTCAGGTCAGGTCAAATATATCGCATCACGATATCGGACGTTTTTCGAGCGCGCAATGTATGTATCTCGCATGCTGCTCTTTTTATATGCACGTATCAAGAATAAGTCTTATTGCATTAATTAGAATTCTGTTAGATTCAACCAGAAAGATAAAAATCAAACATTTATAATCAAATCGAAAATTTAATAATCAAGGAAATTCAAACAAATAATAACAAAAAAGTAGGCGATAGGACTCGACGCAGAGTACTTACTCCAATAAAATTTAACTTTAATAATTACATAAAGTCGCCAAAGATGAAAAAACATTCACGATTAATATATACGTTACGGTTTTATTGCTGATGAAAGTTTTCAGTTTAAGTTTTCATCAGCAATATTTTAATTTATAAAATTGTATGTTACAAGCAGAAAACTTATATGACGTTCGCGTCCTTATAATTTTAACATATTTAGTTAAGAAATTTAGGAGCCTATTCTGTAACTTTTAACGACTGTACAATCGTTACATTGTCGTTGTGCAGCTTTTTTATTATATACAAAACCTTTTTACGATAACCAGAATTCTGATTGGTTAAAATTAAAATTTATTTTATGTATTTGCATTTCATGGTACAACCAGAACATTTCTCAATGTATATATAAAAAATATATGTGTGTGTGTTTTTAATTTAGATTTTTTTCTACAAATACTTGGCGTACATGTATGTTCTTCGCCTTTTTCATGCTCTGCTTACGACGTGAGTGGTGGCGAGTCTACGTCGGGTAGTTTTCAGGGAACTCGCATGAACACTTATGAAAACGTGAGTGACATTTCGGGGGGGTGCAGTTCATGTACAAGCTCGTGCAAGCTATAACGCGATTCGCCGCTTTTTCCCAAACAAAACTCGATTAGATTTGCACCATAATCGAGTAAGAGCTGTCTGCCGATGGAATTATTCAGCGAGAGCGCGAACACACCATATGACATTCGAGCCAAACGAGTACCAAGCACAAATGAGTAGCAGAAAACGAATGAGGAGCAGAAAGAAAGAGAGAAAACAGCACATCGCCTTGCTTATACACAGTGGCGCTCATTAGACGGAACCACGATGAAAAAAACACTGTGTTGTAGCTGGATTCGTAATGCACACTCTCGATATACTTTTGATATGATAGATGCCAGATAAAATCGATACTGTTACCTACCATATTGTCACCTACCAATAATGAATGAAGGAATTACACGGAGATATATGAAGATATTGACAATATTAGAAATCAATAGCTCGAAATGGAACGACGGTCTTTTTTCGGAGGCAATAATTTATATTATAAGCTGCGATGCGGCAAAGTTAGAATAACGGTCGTGCTAAACTTTCTACTCCATAGTTTTTTTTTAATTTTTGCGACTAGCAAGTTTCCCGCAAGTTATCACAGGCAACCGATTATCGTAAATTTACTGTCCGATCGTAGAAATACGCTTCTACGCATTAATGCGTGCACACGCAACAGAATGTTTTGCACATCGACAGCGCGTTGAGATTAAGATATGACTGGTCTCATAAATACGCGCCGAATTGCATACGAGTGGCAGCCTGACTCAAGCGTAAAAAAAAACATTTTTTAAATGAAGTTGCACGTTTAACTCCGTGGAGAGTGAACACCCGCTATCTTTCGCGTTTCGCCTCGCTTTCCTTCGTAAAATTAGTCGCGCTCTCGAGAATCATCGTCTTTCGACCGCAGGATAGAGACGAGGACGCAGCAGCTGCTCCTTCGCGTCAAATGCAAGACGTAGTTGTGCTGTTACTTTTATACTCCAGGCGGCCTTTTATCCAGCATATTTATCGTCGTTCTTGAATTCACGATCCGTATAGGCGCGTGTCTGCGAGACTCTGCCTCTCTCCTGTTGCCCTCGAAAATCAAATCTGCTGACGACGAACACTCGATTTCGTTCGAAAAATAATGCGATACGTGTTTCTGGACTAGTCATTCTTATATATTTTTTATTTATGAGTCTCTCAGAACTAGATAATTTTAATTTATACGGAAAGAACGATTTTGTTAAAGTATTTAAAAATTTAAATAAATATAAATCTAATTTGTTGAATTTCTAAAATAATTGTAAGGAGTTCAAGCATGATAAGCAATGTTATAACAAAAAGTTTTAAGTTAACATTCTAGCGATCAGTTTGAGCGTCCTACATAATTATTTAGAAAGTTCAACAAAATTAATTTTATTTTAAATCAAACTATACAATGAAGACTAATGAGCCAAACTAGGTAATTATGCTATAATTAATGACAAACAAATATCATTTAAAATTAAATATAATAACTAGTGAGAAAATAATATTTGAATGTTTAAAATTAATTTATTCTCGTGATGAAAATTGTCGTTTTGACTATCAAGAGATCTTCAGTGCGATTAAATATAATAATATAAGTAATATAATA
>Ga0157364_1006879_pt1 | contig 11731 bp, 3 predicted proteins | sample AttsexASBM2_FD_111476 | JGI IMG/M metagenome (GOLD analysis project Ga0157364, IMG submission 111476) | Fungus gardens microbial communities from leaf cutter ant in Ribeirão Preto, State of São Paulo, Brazil - Atta sexdens ASBM2 | ecosystem: Host-associated > Fungi > Mycelium > Unclassified ...
TCTCTCTCTCTCTCTCTCTCTCTCTCTCTCTCTCGCTAAGATTAACTCTTAACTGGTAACTTTTGCGGGATATTCTAAGAACGGAAAGCGTGATGCAACGCAAAGAATTGAATTTTCTTATATAACAAAATGGCGATTATGTTTGATTTCTGTTAATATCAAAAGCGTATTTGCTGGATTCGTATTTATTGATAGATATTTTTTACGATACGAGTGATTTTATGTCGTGAAAATATTCAGCTCAGAAAATAGTTCACATTAAACTATATTTATATAAATTTCATGTTCTTCTATTGTTCAGTATTTTAGTAAATCTTTAAATACCACACAAAATTGTTTTATTGCCATTTGAGAAGCACGGACATTCTGACGTCATTCACTGGATTTCCTGGAAACATTTCTTCGTGCAATAATTGGCTTTACCATTTTGGATAGAACTTTCTCTCTCTCTCTCTCTCTCTCTCTCTCTCTTTTATTTTACCGTACGTATCATCACCATAGTTTTTGTCACAGATTTTTAGTTGTCTCATGGCACTTACAATCGTTTGAGTCAGAGAAGATGACCAACAGCGAAGATACACGTAAGCACGTGATCCATGGATTTTACGAGAATGATCTTTGGCATTTCTCGGATAATAAACGACAGGTCGCGGGTTAATGATCGCAATAAGTCGAGAATGGGGAAATCGGATGGAGAATCGGTGATAAACAACGGGCGATTGTTGAGAGTTATAGGTATCACGTTAAGATCGCTGGTACTTTAGTTTGATGCGTCAGACGTGGAGATACGTCAGGCGACTTTCTGATCTTGGCTGGACAACGGGGGAAAGAAATTTCTTACGACGCATCACATTCCATTCTTGAAATTGGCCGACCAATTGCTGACCGCAGCTGTCTTAATCGGCTTTAATTGCTTCGGAATATAAAGCCATCGTCGCGCGCGCTACAGACGAATGACATCTTGAGTTCAATTGACAGCGTCCCACTTGAGAGACGCGTCGGCGATGATATCTATGGTTATCGGCACTTCCGATTGAGTTGGGCCAGGAATCAGTTGCACGTCACGATAAATCGCTCATGTTTCCTCGATTCCTATGAGATTTCACCGGCACGTGAAATGCGCTCGATAAGAGAGAGAGAGAGAGAGAGAGAGAGAGAGAGAGAGAGACGCGATTGTTTCCATTAGTATATAATAACGCATCTCGTATTATTCAGCTATATTTCTTTAATCTTATTTATAGCAAGTCCTGAATTATTCTGTAAAGTCTATCTTGATGTAAATCGATTCTTTCATAGCGAATTCGGTCTCCTGTATTAAGTACATTAGATTAATGCATATTAAGCTGCCCAGAAAGAATGCTTTTGTTGACAGATCTAAAATTTTGCTAGATATTAATCTAAAAATAATTTTGGAAAGTTAAGTTGATAGAGTATCAAAATTTTTTACAGCATTGCTCATCATTTTTTTTAGTTTCTAACATAATTATTTTGATGATCCAAAATTATTTTTAGATTTATGTCCAGCAAAATTTTAGATCTTTCAGCAAAATCGTTTCTTTCGTATGCTATAAAATTAGCAAAGTTAAATTCGTAGCATATAAATATTTTGAACGATTGACTATTCAATAATTATATTATAAATTTATTAAAGATATACTTGAATTATTTCATTGTTGAAATCAATTACGTTTTATCACCGCATTTAAATATTTTATATAAAACAGTTTTTAATGTATCTAAATCCAATATTGTAGTAAAATATGTAAATGATCGAATTTTTATCAGTTTTGAATATAGTATCAGTTTTGAACATAGCACAAAAAAAGGGATTTTACTGAAGTAGTCCAAAATTTAGCTAAATACATATTTAAAAATAATATTGTTCACCAAACAATTTGTGAATCATCAAATAATTAATAATGTAATATGCTTAAACTGATTGCTAAAGTGTCAACAGATTTTGGAACACTGATCGCCATGCTTGAGATTTCTATAAATAATAAAAATTTGAGCGTTTTGTATAATCATTTTAATAGTCTAAAACAAAATTATTTTTAGATGTACTTAAATTTTTAAATACTTGAGCAAAATTATTCTTTCCGTGAGTTTTTGGTCTCGAGTTATTTAGGTTATATAAGTATTTATGTTATTATTTCACAAAATTTATTTCAGTGAATTAGATTAATTCCAGTATGTAGCATTGGATATGTGTTTAGCGAAGGCCTACCGCTATCCCTTTCACTTTATATTGCAAACTGAACATTGTTCTTGATTGCGCGATGTTTGCGTAGGAGGCCAAGACTCATCCAGGACCGTTGTTTGTTGTTACTCCACTCGCGGAGTGCGGTTTCGTATATCATTTCAACGCGGATAACGTCACAAGCGCCGAACAGCGGTGACGACGGTAAACTTTGTGCAGATACAAACGCTTCCCTTTGATAGAAAACACTCGGGCCTCTTAATAGCGATCGCGACTTACAGGACGGTTAGTAGGTCGCACTACTTATCGAATAGCGAAAGGGTCAACGTATTCGAGCTGGATGATGTATCTCGTAGTTAAAACTCCCCTTTAGTCACTCCGACATCGGCCCTCCTGCTCTTCTCTCCCATTGCTCTCCCAGGGCTTACGTCCTGCTGTTTTATCATACCTACCTCTCTATTCTTCGATACTAGCGAGATATCGGTCCTTTTTGCAGGGACAGTTACTTAGGGACATGGAAAATAAGCAGAACAAAAAGAAACTGAACGGTTTGTTAATTTAACTCTGGCACCTGGAATGCTACTTATATTTTTCTTACACTATTCTAAGTGAAATTATTTAAATTAACACTACTCCTGGTGAAAATTCATCCACATAATTGGAAATGTTTTTACTTTTTATTCTATTTTATAGGTTGCAAAGTATAGTAGAACAACTCTATTTTAATGTAAAAAAAATTGATCTATTTTAATGTTAAACAATCTTAAATGTTATTTCAAGCTACAACATTTTAATAACAAGAACTGTACTAAATTTGTACTTGAGTGAAAAATCGCGAAAGTAATAGCATTTCGTTGCAAGGTTAAGGCTGATACGTATCTATATTTTATTATCTATATTTTATTTATCGTATGACAAATTTTTCAAGTATGATGATTAACTACAGAAAAGTTCTCGAGTTTTCATAAATTCTGTATCTTGTAATCAATTGACGTACAAGAAAAATATGTCAAATAAAATATTAGCTTAATAATTGGCTTATTTCTTGGTGAATTTCCTTCTTATAACGAAGTTTAATTTAAACATTGTATAAATTGTTAACGTAATTTGTCCAAATTTAATATTGCGAATGAAATATTATCGTTATCTCGAATTTTTATATGGTAATTATTACGTTATCTTAAACTATGAGCAAAACTGGGACACTCCTGACACTTGAAAAAAATCTCACAGATGCGCTTTATGCGGTTAAACGATTCTTCTTGGCACGCCTAATGACGTCATACGACTGTATTAAACTAGGACAGGGTTTAACGCTGCAAGTTCTGCAGCGTGTATTCGGCCGCGATAAAACCGTCAGGATACGATTATCGTTGGATTTAGTTTCTCGCAGATTTCGGTAAACTCGATTTACGAGCTTTCTTAGCTTAGAGAATCTATTCGTGTCTCGAAAGTCGTTGGGATCGGCTTTCTTCTTGCGGTACTATTTTCATTCATAAAAGTAGCACCGGCGATTTCATTTTCTAGCAGAGAATCACGTTCGCGGTGTAAATGCCATTCATTGATGTCGATGCTGCTACGATCAATATTGTTGAACACCAGGCCGTGTATTGAATGTAATTTACACGGTCCAGTTGCCTCGCATGCGACTAATCGAGAGTCACATGCGCATTTAGACGCGCATTTTTCTTCGATCGGGCATCGTTTTTAATAATAAAATCAAATGTATTTTATCGTCCAGCTTTTCTTGCGCAACTCCCACGCGGTGACACATTAAAAAAAAGAACGTCCCGTTGGTTGTTGTATTAGATCCTAATATAGAAACGAGGACGTGTCCGCGTCTACCTCGCATCTAGAAATTATTAGCGGGCGACCAACAACACTACGCGGTCTGCTACTCCAGGTTACTTTCTGACGTCATTGCCAGCCTCTTGACGTCATTCACCTGCATCTGCTTCTCTCTTTGTCTCGTCTCGGGAGATGTGCCACATCTTCGCCACTTAGGATTCGATGACCCAAACATGTGTATCACATTTGCCATCTATTTCGCTACTTTGACGAAACAATTATGAGAATATTACTTCGGGGGGAGGGGGAGGGGGGCACAAGCAGTGCAATTTTTGATCGATGCACTTGCGTCACGGTATATTTTAAGACATCATAATGATTCCGTGCCAAAGTAAGATATTAACTTTTTGTGGCCTATAAACGTGAGTTTAAACCAATCAACGAACTGTATGATTATTAACTAAAAGATTTAATTTCAGAAAAGGGTGAGAGAGTAATGGTCTCTCCGTTATTTTAATTTTTCTCCGTTAAGATGAATATGAGGTACTTTGTACATACGATAAAACCAAAACGGGATGCCAAGTCCAGAAGTGAAGCTCAATCATATGAGCGATCACGGAAACGTGATGATCGGGCGATCGTAAATCAGATCGTAATCCCGCATCGGGTCAGATAGAAAATTACGGCACAAGGGTTCGACAATGTTAGCTTATCGGGCATGAGGATAATAAGTCATAAAGCCATTAGCCAAGTAACCAGAAACATTGGAGGGCAGGTGCGACATCGATGAACGGCATGCCGGTCTGTCGACCAACTGTCGCTCCGTTCCGCGTATGATTACTAGCGCTCTCCTCTTTTACTTCGGTTCGGTGCCCCAAAGACGATGCCAAAGGCACGACTAGGTATTCGATGTACTTGACAGCCCCGCGGTTGTGTACGATCGGGCCGAGACGCAACCGGAGAGGCCGAAGAGCGAAAGAGCGAGAGCGCGTTGCATTGGACGTTGACCCGTGCGACTCAACTGTTGCTCCCATTCGCGTATCCGGGAGTCCATCGAAGGGATACGACCAGGGAAGATTTGATAATGGACGAGTTCTTCCGTCGGGCTCGAGTATTTATCACGTAAATTTAGTCTGGAGAATGGTTGCCGATAAAATTCGTGGCACACGCAATTTGGGAGTCACTTCACCGAGAAAAATGTCTAGTTGAATTTAATAATTTGAATTCTGGAAATGAATCTTGAAAGTGAACGAATCAGAATTATCTGGTTAAATCTATTAATTCTATTATACTTGAGATAATACTAGAATTCTGATTGATATAATAAAAATTGTATGGCTCCATTTTTCAATCAGATATTTTTCTAGATATCTTTCTTATTTTTGAATTTCAATGTGTGCTATGTTTTTGTCAAGAACAGATTCCAATTCTCTCAAGTGGATATAATTTCGGGATTTGATTTGGGAAAAAAAAGGAGGCTGTTAATATTCAGTTTAATCGAATCGAACAATAATAAAATGTGGAGATGTCAAGTGTATTAAAACTTTATATGTTCACTGAAAAATGACTGGTAATGGGTTTATAATACTTAGCAAATATATTTCATTTAGGGTATTGATGCAATATTTAGTAAATGTCACCAAACAACAACATAATAACAGAAATGAACCATTGGTAATGAAATTTTATGGATAATTTTTTAAATTGCCGAGAAATTGGTGTATTAAAATTATTACGAAGGTATTTTGTAAAGAAACTAATATATATCTTATACTTTTCTTGTTGTAAAAATAATCTTTTTGTCATTCAAAGATTTGAGAAATAACATTTTTAACTCATCATATAACTACACTACAAATTACCAGTTGATGTTCTATTTTAATCAATCATGATGCAGCGAATATGAACTGCAATATGATTGGTTAAAATAGAATCGTCAACCGTAACCGGTAATCCGTAGTGTGTCATCATAGATTTGTTCGCATCGAATATTTCAACATGCTTCAACATGGTCGTTAGGATGAATAGGAGCTATGACCAATTGTAATCAATTATTCTTCTCGCATTCTATCTTCATTTCTATCTTCTGACTTCTGATAGAGACTTCTGTAAGAAATTGACCAATCACAGTCGACTCTTCTTCTTACATTCAATTTTGATTGATCAATTTCTTATTTTTGCTTCTTACACGCATATTGTAGGCAACGCAAAGAATTAGAAAGAGATGAAGAGTTGTAATCGAATCGAGATTAAAATTAATCTACAGTGATGGAAACAGACATAAGACTAAGCAGGACTGAATTGATTAATTACAATAAACACACACAGGATTGCCACGGACCTGGAAAACCGAGGAAATCGGGAAAAGTCATAGAAATTTAAATTAATCATGGAAAACTTAAAAAATTCAAAGAAAAATATAAGAAAGTGAAATTTCGAGCTTCGCTCAATTCCCTCAAAATGCTTTTATTCCAAACAATTGTTATAATTTTTTAATATATTAACATTTATAGTCAAATATTGATTTTCTTAGTCAATATTTCAAACCGTGTATTAGGCCATGTATCAATCAGTCATTATATTAAAAGACATGTTATAATTTTTTTATTAAAAAAAAATATAGAAATTAGATATTTCTTAAAATGTCAAATTTTTGTTTTAATCTTCAGTTACAGTTTAATACAAAACTTAATTTATTTTAATTAAACTTTGTTATAATTGATATATACATATTCTATTAAATATATTTTTTACTTCAAATTGCGATGTAATTAAAATTAAAGTAGTCGAAACAATTAAAATTTATATTTTATTCAGTATTTTACTCATTCTTTTCCGTTATAACTGAAACCTTTTTGCTAATATTCTTTTATTTTTTGTGTTGAGATCCAAGATTTCATTATACTGTTAAGCTTCTAAATGTATGTTCTTAATAATGATATAATAATGATTAATTAATAATGATATGAATAGGATAGAGTTTTCTTACTTAATCCCTACTTTCAAATGTTAAAATTTACATATTTGATATTGATTATGAAAAAGTTTGTTTCTTGTCACCTGGAAAACTTGGAAAAATTCGAGAATTTCAAAATTCATTTTCTGTGCAACTTGGGGCAATAGCCTTACATTTTCTACTATGATTATCCGATTCGCTTAAGCTTAAATCATACATTTTACTGCCTTACTACTTGTTTTTGTAAATGCCATGGATTTTAGGCAGTGTAATCAAACAAAAGTATTTAGCAGTTACAGTAACCATACGTCATATGTTTCGCTTGCCATTGCCACGCGTCGCTGCAATTAAACTGCCAGCTTTTTTTTATTTGGATTGCTGGCTGTTGCGGCAGAAAGCAGCAACAGCAGTGGTTTATGCAGTAACCTGTCATCATCGGCAGCGACGACTGCGTCCTCTTGACGCCGGGTTGGTCGGTTGATACGGCGCCAGCGTCGTCTCTCCCACTTCCCGACGACTCGTCCTCCCGGCCGACCTTCTCTCGAAACCACGTCCTTCCTTGGGTGTGGTTCGAGATCGTCGAGACGCCGTCTCTCAATCGTCGACAAGTCGTGGGACTCGTTTTTCAAGCTGCTAATCGTGGATTTCCTTCGTCTTGACGTCGCGGCTCGTGAATGACGTTTGTCCTTCCGTATTCGTGATTCGCCCGTCACAAGAACAAGAACGATTGTGCACTGTGAATGAATGAATCGAACAAGAAGTGCAGAGTATACGGATAGAGGGGGGGGAGCGGGCGAAGAGGAGAGAATTAGAAAGATCGAGGAAGAGCGGGGTGAGAGCAACGACGACGTTCATCGATTCGCGTCGCGCTTTCACGGTTGCATGTGAAACGCGATAGAAAAAGCGAGAGCCCCTCTCGCTGACGTACGTGCGCGTATACATGTACCTCCGCAGTGTCTGCAAAACTAACCCGAGTTTCCGAGCAGTATCGGGAAAGGAACTGGAAGTGAAACCGCGGCGTTAGTTTCAAAGTTCTCCGTCGAAGAAAAGAGTTTCCCTCGCACGCACGCAGTCACAATTCGGGTGTTGACGGGCGCAACCTGGCGGTAACGAGCGACAAGGCTTCTGACGGAGTTGTATGTCGTCTGCTTCGACCTAGTGGTGGTTGCGGCGGCGGCAGCGGTAGTAGTGGTGGCGGTAGTGGTGGTGGTGGTGGTGGTGGTGGGGGTGGTGGAGGTGGGGGTGGTGGTGGTGGTGGTGGTGATAGTAGCGGTTCTTTCACAAGAGGTTATGTTGCTGCGGCTTCGATGATGCTCCTCTGACAGCAGTGGCGGTGACGGTAGGACGGAGCAAGTGGGTTCCATCAATGCGTATAAATCATACTTTCCACCTCGACGCCCTCGTAGGCGTCGTCTCTCTTTTTTTTAGTCTTCTTTTTTTCCTCTCTTCTCTCACCGATCGAAGCTGCCGGGAGATTCTTGCTACTCGCTATTAACTAGCCAGGACAATGGCGCGCGTCGTCAGGGAAAAGCGGAAGAACGATATTACATGACGTCGTTCCACCCTGTTATCAATAGCGCTCTTTCTCGTTATTGATAATTGCGCAAATCTCAAGCTTCCGCCGATTTTCATATTTTGACTCACGAGATTTTGCCACACGATCGTCAATTATTCATCGATAACGTTCTTCTGCAGGTTGCAATATCGTTGTGGTGCCGTTATGGAATTACATTTTGTCTACATCTAAAGAAAAACAGTGATGACAATTATAAAAATGCCAACTATACAAGTTTTATATGCAGAATTAGTTTATATAATTGCACAAATTATTGTATTATTTTATATTTACAATAACTAAAATAATTTATTCAATTGTGTGTATATTAATTCTACAGAACTTAGTGTGTCGTTATGGAACTGCATTTTGTCTACATGTAGAAAAAAATAATGACGATAATTCAAAAAATGACAACTGGTGGAAAGAAAACACATATGGTAGTTGCTTATTTAAAAAATTATCTATTTTGCATACATATTTTTTTAAACCAATGATATATTTTCTTTACACTAACTGATTTATTTCATTATTCTGTTCATAAAAATATTAAGATATGATTATGAAAAAGTTAATACAATAATTTAAGAGTTATTTAACATTCTATATCAATATGTACTAGAATAAAGAATAAAATATCTCGTCAATTGATTTTTTGATATTATTATCTTAATACGTTTATATGCAGAATAATTAGAGGAATCATATTATGTAAAAAAAAATCATACAATTCCATTTTAAAAAATGGAGATGACCTTCATATCTTTTTGGCGCTTCCACGTAGAAAAAAAAACAACATGATCAAAATACGTCCCCCTCGAAAACGTTCCTTTCGTTTGAAACATTTTTTTGTATCATCAAAAATAAATGAAATATTCAAGATGTTCGATTTAAGTGGACCATCCTGTATATATTAAATCGCGAAAAAATATATTGCGCTGTTTTATGAAACATATGAGCATTTTATCATTCGAGTTATTTGCATTTCACTTTTGTATTCAGAGATTAGATCAGTGTATACCAACTATAATATTATTATAACCAACATGCCAATGCGTGTCAGTGCATCCAATTAAATTCGCTTATGCTTTTTCTCTAAATGTAATATATATGTTTTTTATTTCTTCGTTTTTCAAATAAATATCTGCAGGCAGAAATGAATTAACATCGTTAAATAATTACATTATTTGCGAGGTCGCATAATAATGCTAATGTCAGTTTTTGGTTTTGACTCATTCTTTCTTTTTTTCGATTTGTAAATCGATTTATTGAAAGATACATAGTTTCTATGCTATTATTATCTCTTTTCTTTTATTGATGGGCTAATGTCATAAAGTTTCTATGTCCCTACGACAATCTATTTTAGTCTGAATTCAATAAAAAAATTCTCTCTCTCTCTCTCTCTCTCTCTCTCTGTTTTTCTCCGACTCGCGATTATCTAATTTGTCTCTTCTGCTTATAAAAACTTTATGATGTAGTGCGAAAATATTTCTTGTGATTTTTTTTCTTTTCTGAGATGTTTCCCAAATTTTTCCTTCATGTTTTCTCAAATCTGACGTATTTTCTCAGAGATAATTGATCAGTATAAAAGTATAAATCGATAAAATTTTCAGTAAGCATTGAAATTAATACGGTCAAGTTAATTTACATTACATATCCTAGTTTTCGGAAAAATGCTTATTTTAAAAGTAAAGCACGTCCAAATGTCTCATTTGCACGTGCTTTACTTTTGCTGTCGGTCAATTTGGAAGATAAGAACATCCGAGCGTTGAATTGATAATTCTCGAAGTTTCAACGGATCGCTAAATCTCACAAAGGTAAAGGACGCACCGTGGATCTCTGTATCCGTAATTGTTCGAGAATAGTTGCAAATAGCATAATGAAGAGGAAAACTTATGTAACCACAAAATTACGTAGTATTTGATTACGTAGTATTTGAGATGTCCACTTTTCTCTCGACGAGGAAAAATTTCAGGCTTTGCGGCGCCAATAAAACTCGAAGAATTTATTTATCTACGCGTTAAAAAAAAATTAATTGCTGTAAAAAGCAATCGATTGTTATTTTGTTATTTGTGTAATCGTATAAAGGAAATATTCTGCCTATTTTTAAAATAACATTTATGTATCTGCGAAAACTGTAATGAGTATATGTTTTTATAATTTTTAAAAATAAGTTTACATTGTTCTCAACAAAATCATGTTTTTTTTTATTTTGAAAATATTAATGAAAAATATTAAAATAGAAAAACTTATTGATATGATTCTATAGATATAGTAATTTTTTTAATAATAAAAAAATCGAAAACAATTAATTATAAAAAAATTAAATTGGACGTATTTAAAATAAGCTCTATAAAGCTAGCAGCAAACCAATCAAATCAGACTTATCGGAATTTTTATCACTTTTGTTTGTACTAAATTGTACTATTAATGATAATTTTGTACCGTGTGCCATTTCGAAAAAAAAATCGTGACAGTTAATATTAAGCTGGCAAGACCAATTCAAAATAAAAGAAAAAACAAAAATAAATAGGATTGAATTTGTACTATTTTGTACTGCGCCAAAAACAATTCTATATTATGTGTCATTTCCAAGAAAACAATGGCACTGTTAATTTAATATTTAAGTTGGCAGGATCATAAATAAAATATAAGGATAAAAATTAACACAACTAAATTTGTACTAATTTGTATCATTGAAAGTAAGTTAATATTTTACATTTTTCTCCTTAAAATGACTTTATTAGTTTCATACACATTCTATGAAGCATTCCAAACCGTGCACTTTTGAAATATCATTTTATTTTTTTTTTTAATTTGCTAACATTCTACAGATATGAGACACATGTTTGCGAGAAAAAATGTGAGATTTTTTTTTGTGAAGTTATTAACGTTTGTAAGTTGCAGAACTTCATAAAAAACGTCACTTATGCGAACATTCCAGTTTTTTATTATTATATCGAAAATTAGTCGGACAAAAAAAATGCAAGATTTTCCGAGATTAAAAGTCCGATTTTAAAGATCTTAAATTATTCTATGGATGGATTATTTTTAATTTATCATTTTCATATAAATTCATTTTCTATTTGTTTATAATTTTTATGTGTGTGTGTGTGTATATATATATATATATATATATATATATATTAGGTGTACAACTTTGCTTTCGCCGTTTTTTCCGCTGAAATTCGAGGCTTTATTGTAAAAAATTGGTTATACATTTATGATTCAA
>Ga0157364_1006880_pt1 | contig 11731 bp, 12 predicted proteins | sample AttsexASBM2_FD_111476 | JGI IMG/M metagenome (GOLD analysis project Ga0157364, IMG submission 111476) | Fungus gardens microbial communities from leaf cutter ant in Ribeirão Preto, State of São Paulo, Brazil - Atta sexdens ASBM2 | ecosystem: Host-associated > Fungi > Mycelium > Unclassified ...
ACTATAAAATAGTTTATTCAATGTGTGTGTACATTAATTCTACATATAAAACTTGTCACTTTGTTACTACCATTATGTTTGTCTCTGAGTGTAGTTATGAGTACATTAGAAAATCAAGGCTCTAATAATTAACGGCTTTATTACATCCATAAATTTTTTAGAGGCGAATAGTTGAGTTTTACGATGGTAAAATGGATGAGAAATCGTGATCTCAAGAATATATACGACGGGCCTCCGACATACTCAAAACTCGGTGCCAGACTCGACTGCGTTTTGATAAATGTTAGCTCGGTAGACAACTGTCGCAACGGCGTGCACGCGAAAATAACATCGGATCGCGTTACAAGCGGCGATTATTACACGTGGATCATTACAATCTCCTCCACTTTCAGAATCATTCAGATCGTCGAATTCTTGATTTATGCTGTTCCAATTATCCTTAAATAGTTTAAAAAGTTTGTGTTAAATTTAATTTATTTTAATTTGTGTTCCAAATAGTCCCAAATTTTCGTGTTAATACGAATGAATGTTAGGAAATAACACAAATATTATTAAAAAATTGATGACAAAACATATGACACTAAAACATAATTTATAAATAAATTATGGAAGCATATTTCTTCAGTAAAATTAACATTTATAATATGTTAAATTAATGTATTTTATTTATCCTAGAATTTTTTTACATTTTAAAATACATTATTTTTATGTTATTTGTTCACTTACTCATAAATTGTGTTATCTTAAAACTAAAAAATGTTGAATATTGATTTAACACAAAATATCCAAATAACATAATCACGTTATATTAAATTAATTCTCTATGTTAAATGTTAATATGTTAAAAATTTAACACAAAGATTTTAACGAGGATCGGTTTTAACATAAATACAAAATGTTTTTACTGTGTGTACGCGTGGGGATTATTCACGATAATATTACATCGTGACACAAGACTTGGTGAAGATTTTCAAATAATTTTATCGATAAATTTCTATTCGAGTAATTCGAGATAGGGTACGTTATATGATATGCAATATGCGTAATTAGAGCTGTTCGCGTCAAAGTTCACGTAAACTCGCTCGCTGAAATATCATCATTATTCTATACAATACCGAAGGTTACACGATAATCTATGTTTAATTTTATCGAAACGTGGTATCTGTCTCGCTCTCGTGGAAATTCATTCCCGAATTATTGCTATGCTAAAACACTCTCACGGGATATGCATGTTGCGTCATTCGGCATACAATTCTCGAATTACACTATTTCGAGCACCGACCGGTGACGCCGTTGCGGCAGATTACGTGTGCGTAACCGTGCGCTGAACACATAAATGTATAGAGAGCAAAAGGCTTGATCTGTTGTATAAGTTTGTAGTTGACGTATATACGTCGTTGTATGTGCCGCATCCTCTCCATTTGTGAGCGCAGGAAGCTGTCCCGGGGCTGTTGTCGGATGGCTCGGCTCGATCGAAGAGCGAGGCTATTCCAATATGAAATAAACGATTTCGCTTTTTTTCGCTCCTTCCTGCTCGAAGTCGTCGTGAGAAGTCATTCGTCGGGAGTCACGCGAATCCCCAAACGTCGCGAGTAATTTTCCAAATTCCAAATAACCACCGCGGGGGAAGTTATAACACGGGATTCACAGAGCGAGCTGCAAAATTGCGCTCTTCGCTCGAAGGCCGAACGTCTAATATTTGACGTATCTCGACTCTATCGATCTTTCCTCCTCGCGACAGAAAACGGAGTGCCTTCGACGTCTTCGTGCTCCCCAAGCTCGTGTCGTCTTTCGTCGATCGTAGGATTTCCCGCGAGAGAATCCCTTTCTCGGATCCGCGAATCCTACCCGGGTAAACTGATAATAAACTGCGAGCCGACAGAATAATCTCGTTACGCGAAAATTGCGGCTAAAACCCGATACCCGTTGCCAACGAGTTCGCGCGACGACGACATCTCGTTTCCGCCGATAGGCAAAATCTCATAACCAAGTGGAAACTCCGGTAATCGCGAGATTTTGGATTACGTGAGATTGAAACACGACGGAATGCACCTATGCGTAATATAATATCGCGTACCCATCGAATAACTCGCCGTCGAGAGGCTCGCGGTTTTCAGCAGCACGATTTCGACTGTTAATTATAGAAAGTGTCATTTAATTGACCCGCGACGCGTATAATATCGTTGATATTCGAAATGGCTCGGCGACTATTTAAGGAATTCCGTTGATTAATCTATCAGCGACAAGCGTGCGAGGATCGCTAATCCTCCGAGTCTTGGACCACAAACCGATTCACGCTTACAACGTTTGTGAACATCATTTATCCTTGTTTAACTTTCAGTAAATAACGAGAATAAAATGATTTTTTATGATTCCTGCATATAGGATGCGGCAAACGCTTACTACGTAGCGGAAATTGGTGCGATAGCCAATCAATTTATCGCTTTTTCGTAAAAATAAAAAAGTGATTGTACAGGAAGGATGATGATTTTGTTGAAGTATTAAAAAATTTAGCTCCTACAGATCTGAAAGTAATAGTTGGATTATTAAAATAATTATGCAAGACGCTCAAGTTGATTGCTAGAATGTCAAAATTTTACTAGCTTGTTGATACTTGAGACTTCTTACATTATTATTTTGATACTTGAGACTTCTTACATTATTATTTTGATACTTGAGACTTCTTACATTATTTTGAGGGTTCAAAAATTATTTTCATACTCGTAAAAGTTAAATTTTTAGATGTTTCAACAAAATCGTTTTTTCCATGTATAAATCTGAAAATAATTTTATCGATTATCAAGACGCTCAAGCTAGAATGTTAAAATTTTTTGCAGTACTACTCACCATACTTGAAATTCCTACGTAATTATTTTGAGCTAACAAATTATTTTTATATTTGTACAAGCTAAATTTTTAGATGCTTCAACAAAATCGTTTTTTCCGTGTAAATCTCAAAACTTTGTCAATTATCAAAATAATTACAGTACAGGTCGCTTAAATTAAGATCGATTCACGGTTGTTAGAATGTTAAAAAATGTTTTAGCAACATTATTCATACTTGAAATTCCTAACTATATAATATAATTATTTTGATGGCTCCACAAAATTATTTTCAGATCTATAGCTAAAATTCTAGATTTAATTTAATTTAGTTTATTGCAAAGCTTTATGAAAAAGACTCCATGTTAACAAAGTAATAAATATAAAATAAATATGATACAATAGACTATAATTAACATAAACATAAATACAATAGACAATAATAGATACTTCAGCAAAATTGTTCTTCCCGAGTGGCTACCACCAACTTTCGTCGTGTGAGCGTTGTTACGTTCTTTATGCAAGAACTTTATGCATTATATGTTATAAGCATGAATTGAACCTAAAGAGGTCCAGGCCGATCTTCGTTGATCCCCGTTCGATCGATCTGCCTTTCAGATGGCTCGCCATCTCCGAAAACAAAACGCCCATCACACGGAGTTAGAGTTTTTGCGAATGACAGGAAAGATAGAAAGTTCGTATCTCTCTACGAGTTGACAAATCGGGCGATACGTTATCATGACAGCGGCCTAAGGACTGCGGATTCGTATCGTAAATCATTAGAATATCGCGGAATGACCGAGCATGTTTCGTCGATGCATGATGAGGAACGACATCGATATTTTTCGACACGTATCTTTTTTGATCCGTCTGATTTAGCCGGGGATACGCATACGTAATAAAACACGGAGGAGCGGATTTGTTCTTTCCCTTCCATTGGATAAAAACGAGATGGAATTTTTGGGTGAACGATGTGGATTGGATCGCGCGATTGGGATAAAAATAATGTAGACCCGCTTTCGTAAAAGATGCTATATTGTTTTGCCAGAATGAATGCTAGTCAACCGTAGAAATTCCCAACCGAGTCTTTCCAACGCGAAAATAAAATAAACAATATAATATTTTAGCGCCTTGATAGAAAAAAGTAGAAAAAAAAGAGGGAATCCCTATCCTCTGATTTCTCGCTAACGGAAAATTTTAATGGCGCTACGGAACGAATTCACTCCCGTTCCTCGTTAAGGTACAATCGATCGAGCGACAAGGCTCGACCATTACGTCAATTAACGAGCAAACAGATAAATTGACGGCTTAGTGCGAAAGAGTGGCCGCTCAGTGAACATTCTTTTTTTCCTTCGGACATTTCATAAACTGTGAAATTCTGCCAGCGTTTCTACTTCGTTGGTCTTAGAGATTCTCTAATCGGAGTCAAGACACGAAACAGCCACTTTTGATTGATCCATGTTTGAACAACTCCTGAGAGAGAGAGAGAGAGAGAGAGAGCTGAAAAAAAAGAAAGAGTAAATATATGTCCTTCTCTCTCTCGCATGATTTGATGCTAAAACTATAGACTCTGCATACAAAACACGGCTCGTGTCCAAACTCTCATTAGAGGACATTTAGTTGATTCTAGAGGTACTAAAGTAGGAGATTGGTTACCATTTAAATAACTTCTGATTGGTCTACTATATTCAGAACAGTGCTTAAGATAGAAGAATGGGATAAAATAGAATAATATGCGTGGATATCTCATTTTATCTTGTACATAACCTATCTCATTTTATCTTAAGCATCTGAATATGGCGGATGGTACACTGTTAAATTCATAATGTCAAATTATCCAATTTAGTTATGTTTAATGATTGAATTTCTATAGATCGCCTACTCAATATCGTTAATTTAATTAAAATAATAGAATTAAATGATTTAATTCGAGAAAATGTATTAAATTTGATTCAAATTTAGTTTATTATTTACTAAGTGCATACGTTAATATGGATGTTTACTTTAAAGCTAACTATAGAAATGGATTGATTTATATTTTGACACACATGAAGATTAAAAATAATAAAATGTTATTTAACTTGAGAGATTGGATTGCCATTGCTTCTTTGAATATCTAACAGTGTTAGACAGCCATCTCTTATTTGAGGATCTCTAGTTGGTCCCAGCTTTTCGTGAGGGACGAACATGACTGGACCAGCTTGAGGCCGAATCGCCTGATCCGCGTTGATTCGATCGTAAATGGAATCGTCACGAAAGCGGCGACTGTTTCGCGCTGATAACGAGCCTCGAAAGGTAGCAGGCGATTGCCAGGCGAAGTGGTAACGATAAGAGTTTGTAGTGGCCGATGGTGCGTACGTTTCACGCTTGTATAGCATGTGTATGTCTCTTCTTCTTTTGCATCGATTTACACAATATCTTGATATATATCTAGCGCGTGCGCGCGCGCGCGCGCGCACACACACACACACACACACACACAAAATATTTTTACAAAGAATTTGTATTTATGCACGTTTACGCAGCTTCTAGTGCACGCGCGTTTGCAATCACATTCTCTTCGCCTTTTTTCTTATCTCTCGTTTTTTTTCCTCGAACTGACAAATAAATCTTTTACTATTGGCGAAGAGTAGGTAATTCACTTGCGAACGCGACGAAGCACTTGCAATATTTTTTTTGTCACGTGGCTGCTTTTCCTCCCTTCGCTCGTGATATGCGCAGACTATTTTGCCTGTAATTGTCTTGGCGTGATCCGATGAGAATAACGAGTGGTTATTAATAACATAATGTATCCCCCGGTAAGCTCTGTGGTATGGATTACGTAGTAGTTAACGTGCGATGGCGAGAATCATCGCAAATGATTTGCAAGCGCGACGACGAACGCGCGCAAATCGGTGACGAAGCGACGTGGCGAAGCTATTGAGTTTCTTGATTAAAATGTGTTGTAAATTAATGGATCAGCTTTTGTATTGTTGCAACAACTCTATCGATCACGATATTGAAGAATACTTTTGAACGTAGGCGTATTGAAAATTTACACGGTGTAAAATTAAAAATTTTCAAAGACCATCGTAATTATGTTTGCTTTTAATTTTTTTTTTAATTAGAAGTTAATGTTGACCATACTCAAGAAATCATTATAAATTGTTGAACTCGAACGGATCGCCGATTCCTTTCGCTATGTTGATCGTCACTGGATGATCTAGGTGCTAATATCTCATTATCATACAAATACCATAATATGCGTCTCTAATATTTATAGGTGCAGCAGCCAATCTACGTAAGGAAGTGATCAGAAATAAGATCAGAGCCATTGGCAAAATGGCACGGGTGTTCTCCGTCCTGAGGTTAGTGAACGATAAAACAATCTTTAAATATGTCATAATGTGTCCTGAAAGACTTTAATATAGAAATAATAAACTTAAAAGTTGATGCGAAATTCTCGACTCATAAGAATAGATTTTTGTACGAATTACAATTTAAAATAAAAAGATTACACATTATATATATTATAAAAACTGATCTACAACTTTTACAACTATTTAATGATTTTTAATTATTTCATTGTTATTATAATGTAATTTTAATCTCTTTACAGAGAGGAGAGCGAGAGCGTTCTGCAGTTGAAGGGCTTGACGCCGACTGGAGCTTTACCGCTCGGTGCATTATCTGGTGGCAAAACCTCTCTGAAAAATGGTAAAAATTTTATAAAATAACTTTTGACATTAGCGTTGAGAATCATTGTAATTCAATTTAGAATTTAAAAATGTAGTGAATTGTGCATATATTTAATTATTCTATCGTGATGCAACGCGAAGGTAGAAGAGAAAAAATACCGGATGTCCCAATTATATTATTCGTGGATAATAAGCATCTTACAATATATTGAGTTGTCCGGAAAGTTCGTGCCGACTAACCTATATAATTTAATAAATGTATATACTAAAATTTAAATTTTCTGCGTTTCAATTTTCCTTCAACATCGGCACGAACTTTCCGGACAACCCAATAATTTAGGATTTTAATAATTTAGGATTTTGTAACCGGTGTGCCGCAAAAATTTTAGAGAAAGTAAAAAGAAGCGGATTTTAGAAATAAATAAAAAGCGAGTGCTAGATAAGAAATGTTTTAAATTTTATGAAAATTATATTGTTTACTCTCATTTTAACAAATGCGATATCATCATTGCAATAAAATCGTTTTTTAAAAAATATGAAAAATAAAAACTTTAGAATTTTATTTTTTATATTTCTGAATGTGTTAACAATATTTGATAAAAAATCTATGCTAAGCATTGAAACGTGCGCACCTAATGATATACCTCAAAAAATTGTTATTTAATGTGTCATGAATAGAAAAGGGTTGAAAATCGCTGATATAATTAGATAATCGCGAAATAGAGAGAATTTAATCTTTGCGGAAACAGTTCTCTTATAATTTCGCGTGCTCTAACATTCTGTTTGCTTTATCTTCTTTTTTTCTGCCGTTCATACAGCACTTCAAGGCTTCTCGCCGAATCACAAAATTACCTCGTTCGCTGAGGCCAAGGGTTTGGATGCTATAAACGAAAGAATGCCACCGAGGAAAGATGCACCGCCTACACCGGCAAACGAGGAGAAATCCGTGGCAAAGCCGCCGCCTCCTGCGGGAGACAAGCGGGACCACAACATGCCGCAACCGCAATCGTGAGCCCCACATTCGTCCACTCAAGGTACATGCAGATTTTATATAAATATTGAAAGAAAAATCCTTCCTTCTGCCTGACTTTTTTTTTCTTGCTTTAGATGTTTGGCTTTTCGACTCATTTAAAGGGTCATTTACTAGTAAGTAAATGCGTAGCAAGTATTTATCCTCCTCAGGGAACAGTCATTAGAGTAATGATTTCCAAACGTAAAAAACGTGAAGCACGGGTGGAATCAAACCGGATCCACACTGAAGCCACTCGTGCCACTTTCTACCTGGTTTAGTCAGTAAATTTCAGTCAGTAAGATTACATGATATTTAACGCTGTCTTAACCGACTTCGATGTTCTTACTCGAGTTGAATAATTACTTGCCGAGGAATTAATTATTAAGAGTTTTTTAAAAATCTTTCTCCAATACCTTGTGAAATAATATGAATATTTTAGTCATTAATTAACGATAACTTTGTGCTTTTTTCCTAATGTGACAAAACGCATTTTAAGGATGTATCAAGTGTATACTCTTTGCAAAAAGTGATAGGAATTGAAAATTTATATTTTACTTATTTTTTATATATACATATGAAACAGTTCAATAAGATCAACATTTACATTTATTGATACAATTTTATAATTTAAATGAAAATTTTTGCATTTTTGCTTAATTATTATTTTAAAACATTACTTCTTATTGAAATAATATTTGATTCAGGTTCTAAATAGCAGCAAAACTGTTTATATTACTTTTAAATGTTGTGTATAAAAAAATTAATTTCCTTAATTTTTTCATTTTGTTAAAAAATACATAATATATTTTTAATATTATCTTCAATATTATATTAAAAATTATAGATTGTTATATTAATGTTTTTTAAATATTATCTTTTGAAAAAGATCAATATATTTGGGTTAGAACATTTTTCATCTGATACTGCCAACGGGAAAAGAATAAAGATGAGTACGCTACATATTTCATATTACCGCATTAATATAAAGTGAACGTTTTTCAGATGGCGGATGGATGGATGGGTCCTAAGACCCCGGCTATCACCGCCACACCGAACATTTGCAAACCATTGCTCGTCTCTCCCCCCCCTCCCCCTCCCCCGGCTGTTACAACCAGTGCGCCATTCATCGAGGAGTCAGGAGAAATCATCGCCGTCGCAAAAGGAAAATCAGGAACGGACAGACGGTTGCGAAGCGAAAGCGATTTTTCATCGATGCGATTTTCAACGAGCATCGTCATCGGTCCCGGTGTGCGCATAGCAAAAGAAAGCAAGCAGTCAAGGAAAGGGGGCTACACGAACATCGAGAAACACTCAGCCGGGTGTTTCGTAGCAGTCCTCCTCTTCTTCGAGGATTTGCCTCTGTATCTCTTTTTAGCGTACACTCGCGAATGGAAAATGAGAATGTTAGCCTCCCTTCTGCGATGAACCGCGCGCGTGCGATGTTCTCCGTTCTCTCGCCGCTCGTACAATTATTCCTTGCTCTTTTTCTTTCTATATCTCTGTATATCTCTCTCTCTCTCTCCTATATATCTTATCTCCTTACCTTCGCTCCGTCTCTCGCAATTTCTCTTCTTCTCTTCCCAGCATCCACGGATCTGTACACTACACTGTCCGCGTGTACACTTTCTCGCGAATTAATCGACCCAATGTACATACGCGCGCGCGCGCATGTACGTATATATCAACGACGAGCGGAACGGTAGCGATATATCTTATAGGTAGATTCGTTTACACGTCGAGATGTTTATGTATAAGGAAGAACGACTTCCCCCTGTCTTCATTAAGTACCATTTCTCTCATGTCATTTCTTTCTCCGGTGTGGGAAAGCGATGAGAGACGGAACGAACGACTCGCGCGCGGTTACATCTATATTAATGAGAGGAATCGCATAGACAGTGTGAAAGAGAGAGAATGAGAGGGAGAGAAAGAGAAAGAGAGAACGGACGAGCGGTCTCCGCCAAAGAAACAAAGAAGGCAGCTGGCCTGTCGTCACGGCGGAGCTTCCGGTTTTAGGATTTTACTAGGTTCTTAAGATGTGTCCGCCCTGGGTGACGCGCGTAAGGGCATCCCCCGCGCCACGGGGTGAGGTTACTTAAACCTTAAGTCTAAGCTAAGCTTAGGGTTAAGTCGTAAATATATATATGTATATATATATATATATATATATATATATATATATATATATGATATCGAAAAATTTATTTAATATACATAAATATTATAAATATTATATATTATATATTATTATTAATTATTAATTATTATTATCATTATTATTAATTATTCATTATGTAATCCGAATACCGTGTTTTTCGCTGCCACGCGTGCACGCGTCCATCACGATCACACGAAATAATTAACGCGCGAAAGGAATGCACGTCGAGGGCGCGCTTCATTTCCAAGTACAGTCATTACAAACGCAATCTATCTTGGCCGTTCTGCTCCGAGGATTCATTCATCTCGTTCGTGCGATATCGAAGAAAATATTTCGTGTTCGTTGTATTTTCATTTCACGGAACTGTGCACGATCATGATCTTATACACAAGATATTTGTTATCTGTTAAGTTATTGAGGTGAATCTTGTGTAACAATTATATCATGTCCAGCTGGTCTCAATAATTACTGTCGTTTTTCATTAAAGAGCAATTGGTTATAATATCATGCAAGAATCTCGCTCGTATTACGCAGCGTAGCATCAGGCTGAAATGTATCTTCTTATATGTGATTTCTATGAACTTCCGTTTCGTTATATATTTTGTGATATTGTAGAGTGAATTTTAGGATTATATATGTCGAAAAGGAGTACTTTTCTTGACGAGATTAAGAAAAGGCTTAATTCATGAACGAGGATTCCAAAATGTATATATACATATATACATATTTTATCAGCGAATTGTGACACACTCGTTTAGACATGTTATGCATATCTTTTGCCTCAACTAGTCGCACAGGTTCGCTAGAAAGAGCTATACAAATTGAACGATTGCAGGTACATCTAATGGAAGGCCGTAATGTGCGTGAGTTCCGCTAATAGGTTTGAAATTAAAATCCGATTGTAGAGCATAATGGTGCTGAAGAAACGCGCAAGCTAGTAAGAATTAAAGAGAAGATGATGCATTTTAAAAAGAAAGCAGCACCTTGCGTGCAAGAGCGTTAATATTATCTCAATTGTGTGCTCGTGCTCCTGTCTGAAAACATAAGAGCTCTATTTGTATCTGGCGCCGGAAGTGAATTCTTGTCGTCAATTTTGACAGCGGTACAGAACGGCCAAGGATAAGACAACTCGAGAATCGTAATCGTGAAATGACGACGTGTAAATGATTTCGTGATGAAAATGATATATTACATTTTTGCGAGTTACTTATTTCGAGAGGTGGATTCTAACGGGGAGTTATAATCGTTAGAGAATTATGAACGTTTCTTATGTGAGAAACGAACGCGATCGTTGAGACGCTTCCGCTTCGATCGTCCGCGCTGTCACGCGCTCAATACGTTTTGTCGCACGTGACGTCCCGAAGATAATCAGAATTGAAGACGGCTACTCTCGTCTCTCATCTGTAATATTTATAGTAATAATCGCTCGCGGTCGTATCGCGGGATTTTGTCGTCGTTTTCGCTGTTTTTTCTACCTCTTCTCTAGAAATCGAGACGTCGCACTTTAGCGAGTTTCGCGAGCTGAATTAGCGTCGGCGAACAGCGCGGGGGATCGCAAGCCTAATCATATCGGGTACCGGGAAGGAGGAGAAGTATAGATGAGAGATTCGAAGCAAAGAGCATTTCCGGAAGCCGAATGGCGGCATCGTCAACGTGTTACGGTCTGAAACATAATAAAAGTAATGAAAGAATATTATATAATAAATGAAATAAGATATATATCTCTTTCTTCTCACTACGATATAAAATATACAGTGAATGATAATTCTATCTCTCTTTGCTACCAAGTTGTACTTATTCTTAATTAATTTACTTGTACAAAAGAATGTGTTAAATAATAATGAAATATATAATATAATATACAAACACAATTATAAATAATACATATTATAATTATAAATATATAAATACATATAAATATACATATATATATATATATATATATATATATATATATATATAAAGAAATACTACGATATATACAGGATGTCTCAGAAATATTGTCACTTTTTTTTTATATGTATTTCTTCACCGATTTTTTTTTTTGTATGTATAAATATACAA
>Ga0157364_1006881_pt1 | contig 11731 bp, 3 predicted proteins | sample AttsexASBM2_FD_111476 | JGI IMG/M metagenome (GOLD analysis project Ga0157364, IMG submission 111476) | Fungus gardens microbial communities from leaf cutter ant in Ribeirão Preto, State of São Paulo, Brazil - Atta sexdens ASBM2 | ecosystem: Host-associated > Fungi > Mycelium > Unclassified ...
GTTTAACAAGAGAAACTTGATAAGGAGTCTTTGCTGCATTCATTTACTATCTATACTAATACATATGGTTTATACTTACATTAAGTTATTTTGCCCTAAACCTATATATATATACTATAAGAATAATATATATTTGTTATATATTCTTAATATTATTATTTCAGTATATTCTATATTTTTTAGATCATATGACTATAATCATATGTATTATTATATATCTAGTTATCTCATATGAAATATCACATGATATAGTCATATAATTCTCTATTAATTAAATTTGATTAAATTAAAATTGGAATAAAATCTAAAGGCTCAAAGTATATCATGATAGTCCTTCTTAAGGTTTATTCTTTTGAGAAATATGCTCTTTTTCTTCCTGTAATAATTGTAAACTTAAACTTGGTTTTTTTATTTTTTTATTTTTTTAATTTGGATTCAGCTAAGAAATATAATATAACATCACATGTAATAGTTACAAGTCACAAATAATGACAAAAACATAAGATAATATTATAGATTGAGTCACACTATCATATAATAAGAAGAACATTATATCCAGAAGGAAAAAAAAAACTATTTGTGGGAAAATTATAAAAGACATTGAAAAAGATATAGAAACATTATCCAATATGTATAGGTATAGATTCTAAGTAAACTTGCTTTTAATAGATATACTATATCTCTATATATTATGATGGTTATATTTGAAAAGAGAGGATTTATAGAAAGTAAAGCATGAAAAAAGCTAGACTTCTAAGTATAAATACTCAAAACAGTTTATTATATTAGTTAATTTTCAAGATAAGGAATTACAGAGTATTTATATGTCTTAGATACTATGTTAGAGTTAAAGATGGTAGACTTTATTTATTTTCTTATTTTTATTTTATTTTCTATTTATTTTTATTTTTGGACTTAGAGTTAAAGCTTTTCTTTTTATTATTACTATCCTATATGGTAGTATCTAATAAAGAAATTGTGAATACAAACTTATTTTCCATTACATCAGCTATATATAACTTTAGAAAGTATAACAATATCTCCAAGGATATTTTCATAAATATTCTAAGAGAGAGATTCAATATATTGAGCCTAAATCTTTTATAAGAAATATTAGCTCATTTTGTTATAAATTTTAGATCTTAAGGTTGATTAAGCAAATAAACTTTATATTAGGTTAACATAAGAGAACTCAATAGAGAACTTTGTATAAGATGGTCTGCCTTATATACTAATTACTTATGGTCCATGCTCTACTACTTCAGCCTATCCTAAATGACTATATATAAGCTTTAAGATCAATATATATTAAATACATTGTTATAACATCATTGTTCTAGAACCTTCTACTTTATTTTATTATGACTATGTAACTATGTGACTGTTTTGTGATAGTAGTAACTATAATATCATACTAAACTCTAATCCTAAATAGAAATAAATAGAAAATAGAAAATAAAATAAAAATAAAAATAAAAATGAAGTCTATTGTTTATGATTCTGACATATTCTAGTGTCTTCTCTATTCCTTATGAAATATAAATGAAAGCTCAAAGTAACAACTTTACTTGGACAGATCAGACTGAGAAAGAGATTTTCAACTTATTATATATATATTATAACTCAAAAGCCTTAGAGTTGACCTTTAAAAGCAGAACCTTGTGTTAAGTAATACAAGAGAACTTGATAGAGAGCTCTTTACAAAGTCATCTACTTTATATACCTAAGCTAATGGTCCATGCTCACTACTATGCAACCTACCCTAAATGACTATATGTTAGGTATAAGACTAATATATAATGTATATATTGTATAACATTACTTCTTCTAGGACTTTCTACTCCTTTTCCTATGTCTTGTGATCTATGACTGATCAACCCTAACCCTAAGTTCTATAAATAGAAAATATGAAAATAAATCAAAATAAAAATGAAAATAATAAAAGAAAATAATAAAAGCTAAGTCCACTTTTTACGATCTTGACATTACACCTTCTTTAAAGTTTTTTTTCTAGAGAAACTGTCTTCTATTTTTGCCAGTTCCTCTCCAGCTTCTTTCAGTACTCCTTCTCCAATTTTCTGTCATCCCACCTATACAACATCTTTGCTGTAAATTTCCTAGATAATTCTCCCCTTTTGAAATCTCTTTCTTTTGCTATATCTACTATTATAAATAAGATACTCACTGGTTGTGATACTTGAGCTGAATAGTATTTCAGAGGTTCAGTATAAGGATATGATGATTAACAGATGATGAAAAGTAACAACAGAAATAATTGATGTTATTAAGTCTAAGGTCTAGCTCTCAGACATAGAGGTATATATACAAAAGAGTGATGGTCCATGTGCAAGCTATTGCCATCACATAATCAAAACTTGTACCTGATGGGAGCTATTATCTGTCATAGCAGCTGTCAGGCTAATTTTAGAAGATAACTAATTATGTTACTATATTAATATACTTGTATTTCTATCAATACTTATTGCTTTGGGATATACTATATATTATCAGAAATGGTTTGATGAGCACTTTCTAATGCAAGTTTAATTATGTGAATCCATCTAGCTGTTCATGAGATATTAGCAGACAAAGCTTTTACAGCTACTGATGGCCTGATATCTCAGTCATTTGTTATTGCTTTTGTACTTCCCACACATATGTGGATAGCCCTTATTTGGGGCTTTCCAGTACAACTTAGTTTGTGAAAATTGGTCTACTTGTTGTGGAGATACAAGCTGAATGAAGTTTGTGACAGACATATTCTTCACTCACTTTATTCATTCTGAATAGATCAAGAATATTTAAACAAGTACTTTGGTGTTTAATATTACCCAGTCTTTTCTATCTCTCAATCACCAACTAATTCCTCTTATTCTGGACAAAGCAGAATTTGACTCCAAAGTCTCTTTTTTCTTTTCTGACTATTTAGTAGACAGAAAAATTCAGTATTTATGAAACAGTTTCATTTATCCCTTTTCCAATGCTGATATATATATAGGGCAAGGATCTGTCCTATATCTGATTTTATCTGCTCTTTTTATTTTACCTATTTCCACATTTGAGAAAAAAGAGAAAAAAAAGAAAAAAGTCTAAAAATTCCTATCTCATTTCTTTTGTTTGTTGACAATAGACTGTTTATTTCTCAAGAGAAATCTTTTGATAAAAGGAACTCTCATCTTTTTTGTAGTTACAATATTATTTCTTCTTTATTAGAACAGTTTGGTCTTATTATCAAACATATAAAAACTGAAGTATTTTATTTTTCCAGATTGCATAGTCTTTTCAATCCTCCTTCACTGGACCTCAGCCATATTGGAGATTCTATCCTTTACCCTAAAGATTCTTGGAAATATCTTGGGATTATTTTTGATAGAAAGCTATTTTTTTATCAACATATTAAATTTTATGTCAATAAAGCTTTGTTTATAGTAAAGTGTATGAAAATGCTAGAAAACTCAACATATGAAATTCTCTCTTACTAAAAACACCTTCTGTACAAAATATGTATTCTCCTCATTGCCCTCTATAACTTCTCTCTATGGCATTACAACAAAGTGCCCCTTTCATTCCAACTAAACAAGCTCAATAAAATGCAATGACAAGCTGTATTTCATACCTTATCTATTATGGAGATTGAGGCTATTATCAGTATGAAATCACCTTCAAATATCTACTCTTTCTTATAATCATACTATCAAATTACTTCTAGAAAGAAAACACATATTACATTTACAATCTCATTGTCTATCCTTAGAGAACATGATATCCAAGTAACAACAAACAATCAAGAGTTCCATTATTGACACTAACAATTGTCTTAATGGACTTTTTTCATTCTTTAAATAGCAAACTTTCTCTAGGAACTAGATTAGTTAACATTTTTTCCAGTTGCTTTTCATTTCACAAAGCAGACTGCCACAATAAAGAAAGCAAGATTGCTTATTGTAAGAAACTAGATGAACTTGTACTCAATGTATTATTAAAACCAAATACTATCATTGTTGTCTTCGATACTAGTATCAGGAATAACATTGCTATATCTATTACACATGTTCACTCCTTCAACAACTCCATAAAGAAGACACTTTATCATGCTGTTGATATCACATCAATAGAGGCAGAATTATTTGCTATCAAATGCAGGATCAATCAAGCTGTTCAATTACCTGATTCATCTCATATCATTATTATCACAGATACCCAACATATAGTATACAAAATATTTGATTTCTCCATACATCCATATAAACTCCAATCAATAGCAATATTTAAAGACCTTAGAGTTTTCTTCAATAAACATTCAGATAATTCTATAGAATTTTGGAATTGTCCTATTCTTAGTAATGAAAATTGGTATCTTTATGCTCTAATAGATAAAGATACAAAGAAATTCAATCATATCTCACTTTATCTATCCAAAACATTATGAGACTTCAACAAGAAGGAGAAGTGTGATAACATCATTAAAGAATAGCATACAACTTTTCAAACATCAAACCTCAAAGGAAAGAATTTTCTTAATTTCTTAAACAATGATCTATCAGATATTAAACCTTCTTATATGAAAGAAGGGCTATAGATTGAACACCTTGAATTCTCCAATTTGTTATATATTAAAGCTACTCAAGCCATCACAAATTATGCTCCAATAGGAGAATACAGACTAAGATTTTTCCTGAGAAAAGATTTCAACTGTCCATGTAAAACATATCCAATTGAAACAAAATGTCATATTCTCTATTATTATGAAATATTCAACAAGTATTAGAATCCAATGAGAGATATTATCAGTCAGTTTATCTTTTAGAATTCAACTCTAATGCTTTCTCTGAGTATATGGTCTTTCTATCTCTTTGTAGTTTAATAGTTTAGTTTTTCTTTTTCTCTTATTTCTTTTCTTTTTCTTTTCTTCTGTTCTTTTGTTCTAGCCCTATTTAATGTAGTTATAAAGTAACTACCATAGTCTGCTCTCATGCTCTGTGTAATATATTGTTAATTATAAAACAATAAAAAAAAGACTTAAAGTTAAGGATTGGCATTATGTTATAGAAGGTTATAGAAAATTCTAGAGCAATAATATTATATTATATATTAATAGTATGTAATGTAATATATATATTCCTTAGGATAGGTTAGGTTTAGTGTAGCATAGACTATTAGCCAAGTGTATATAAGGTAGACACTTTGTACTTGGAACTCTATTAAGTTCTCTTATGTTAACCTAATATAAAATTCTTCTTTTATCTTAACACTTTGAAACTTAAGTTGTAACATACTAGTACTTAGTAACTAAGACTATATCTCAAGATTAAAGGAGACAGACAACTACTCTAAATACACTAAAGTTCTTAGAAATAGAGTTCAGAGTTCTATGGAAATCATAAAAAGACTATATGTTCAGTTATAAAATAATCAAACATGAGATAAAACCAAGTAGATCTGTACCAAAAAAGTATAGATAGTGTCAGAGTTGTGAAAAATGAACTTGATTCTTATTTATTTTTCTTCTCTTTTATTTTTATTTTCTATTTATCTTAATTTTGGTTTTTTTATTTTTTTATTTTTAGACTTAGATAAAAGATATAATATAATATAATATGTGATAGTCACACAATTCATGAAGCATGACAGAGGTGTGACAAATGTGACAGTCACATATTACACAATTATATAATATCAAAAAGAACATAAAATTTTTTAGAATAGATAACATTATATAGCATAATAACAGTATGTTGGCCTTATAAAGTGCATATAAACTTTAGAGTAGGATAGTTATAGTGTATGTACATACTATAATTTGTAGTATAAGGTAAATTAGTTTGTACTTAGAACTTTATCAAGTTCTCTTATATTACTTAATATAAGAATATGTTTTTGTCTTATTTCTGAGACCTAAGTCATAACAGATAGATTGGAAGCAAGATATCCTCTTGTTATAATCATAAATATTGGACTTGGTTTATTTTTATTTTTCTTTCCATTTTTCATTTTATTTTAATTTTATTCTTAACTAAGAGTTAGGGTTTTAGTGTGACATCACTGTCACTGTCACAACTGTCACACAATCATGTAGTACAGAGAAGATTATAGAGAGTTCTGAAATAAATAATATCATATAGTATAGCAACAGCATATTGGTCTTATAGAAAGTATATATACTTTAGAATAGGGTATTTTTAGCATATACATAAACCATGGTCTGTAGTATAAGATAGATTAGTTTGTGCTTAGGACTCCATCAAGTTTTTTTGTGATTACTCAATCTAAAGTCATTCTTCTATTTAAAACTCTTTGAACTTAAGTATATGATATAATTACTACTTTGAATAAAAGACTTACAAAAAGGCTACAAGATTACAGTAATATAATATGATATCACCAAAACATATAATAAGTTATATGGTTATTTACTATATAATATAGAATTCAGTAGAATATTCTAGATAGATATTATATTATAAACTTTAGGATAGATATATAAGTAATATATATAGACTATGTATAATAAGCATAAGTAGTAGCTAAATCTAACAAAACTTTCTGTCAAATTCTCTTATAATTCCTACTCATAGTCATCATGACTTAAGAACAGTTGCTATAACAGTAATCTTGATATTCAACTATTTTGACAATCAATTCTAAGCTTGGCTCAGGTTACAACTTAGAAAAAAACTTGAAAAAGAATGAAGGAGATGATCAGTTGGTAAAGTATAAAATACAGAATGGTATCTACTACTATATATACCTATAGATTGTGAGAAAGGTATATAATATCCATAAGTGATACATAGGGAAGAAATGAGAAAAACATAATAAGACCTCTACTACTATATGAGGTGCTGACTGATAAAAGATGAGGAACAAGTGAAGTATAGTAGATTGCAGTAACTATGAGTCAATGATGAAACAAACCCTAACATGTATTCAGGATATGTCAACTATAAGACAAACACCTATAAAACATAAAATAGAGATTATAGCAACCATAATATCTCTCATTCTAAGGCTGTAAGAGAATCTGCCACTTTACCAGAAACTAAAATCTAAACATAACTAATGTCTATTACCAAACTACAATTACTACTACTAACCTTATAAGGTTTACTAAGTTGATTCTACTAGACTTCCACTATATACCATTCTCATGATAATTACAATCCCCTTCCTTTTATTACTATTCAATCAGCTCCTGCCAATCTATAACATTTTAGATTGTTTTATCAAAGTTTCTAACTATCTGGTATGATTATTTTGTGGATAGGTTAGCAATGTTTTATCTAATATTCTACTTGATTGTTATAAACTTTCTAGGTATTTAGAGTAGTTTTTATTTCTAGAGAACCTCATCCTATTCTTTTAGAATATTTCTGGAAGTAAGTAATGTATTAAATAGTTGCAAACAATAGACTTAGGATTCTCCTAGAGATTATAAACTCTGCATATCTTGCAGACTTTGTTCAGTTATCCTAATAGTAAAACAAGATCATTCTCCTAAGACTACAAAGTATTAATTAGTCTAGTAATTTTGGATTGTCTATCTTTATATTTGATCTCCTTCCTCTTTTCTAGCTTTTTGAACAATGTCTGTTTCAAGTGACTATCTAATAAACTCTATCAACACTAATAATATTATAATCTCAAAGTATTAAGAAATCGAAATCTTATATTAGATTAATATAAGAGAACTTGATAGAGTTTCTATTATAAACTAGTCTACTTTATATACTACAGGCTGTGGTCTGTATGTACACTACAACTAACCTACCCTAAAATCTATATGCTTTCTATAAAACTAATATATTATAACTATGCTATATAATATTATTTGCTTCAGAATTTTCTATGACTTTATCTGTGTTATGTGATTATGTGACTATGACTTGTGTCACAACGATGTCACGCTTTGTGACTGTCACATCACTATCCCTTAACTAAGTCTAAATAAGAAAACTAGAAATAGAAAATAACTGAAAAATAAAAATAAAAAGAAAGAAAATAGAAAGAAATTAAGTCTATCTTCTTGAAGTCTGATAAACAAGGCCTCAGAACTCCTCTAGCAGATAGACTATCTATGAGAAGTAACTAAGTACCAGCATATCTTGAAACTTAATACCAATAATATTCTTACTAGTTTTGTAAGCTAACTCTGAGACTTATGAACTTAAACTCTATTTCTATACCTATAGATGTATCTCTTCTTTCTATTTCTAGACCTTTTTTCTCTGATAACTCTTCTATACTTAAAAATCAACTCTGTCTCTCTTACTCAAATATTTTTTCTTTTATAAACTTTAAAGTAATCATCAAATAGACTATGTTTTTTAGTACCTACTTTCTCTATTTATAGCTGTTCCCAAACCAGTTTATCTGTGACCAAAACAAGATACTCTAGACCATATTCTTTTTTAAGAGTGATTACACTTTCAAATGGCATTAAAAATTATAGAGATGAACTTAAACACTTTTTACTTTTATATTTCTTTTCTTATATTTCTTATTTTATCTAAGGTCTGGTTGATAAAAAGAACCTTATATTGGAGTAATACAAGAGAACTCAATAGAGAACTCTGTATAAGACTGTCTACCTTATTTACTAAAAGCCCATAGTCTGTGCTTTACTACTTTAGCCTATTCTAAATAACCATGTATTTGCCTTAAGATTAACATATATTAAACATACTATATGATATCATCCTTCCAGAACCTTTTATGTTCTTCTCTTGCTACCACATGACTTGTGACCATGTCATGTGACATGTGTTAGTATGTTAGTAATGTCATGCTAAACCCTAACTCTAAGTTCAAAAAATAAAATAAAAATAAAAAAATATTAGAAAAGACTCAAGTTCAAGCTTTACAACTTTGACAATCTACTATTTTGGACTCCTAATCTGGAATTTGATAGAATTATTGTGTTCTAGAAAATTTTAAAAGTGTAACAATTATTTGCCTTTATACAACTACAACTACTTATTTGTTAGATTGTATAACTTGCAATGTTGATTTTTAACTATTAACTTATAGTTTTAATTTGATAGTTGGAGATCTGACAATAGTATATTTTTTTAATCAAATGCTCAGATAAATATTATTAAAACATAGATAAAGATATATACAAAAATTACATCCTTTACCAAATTATCTCAAGAGTGATAATTTAGCTAATATTAAGAGTTATACTAAGATTTCAGTTGGTTACTCTGTTAAAACTTGAGAAAGTGGACTTGGTTTATTTCTTTACTTCTTATTTATCTTCTTTTTTTCTGTTTTTAATTTAATTTCTCTTTCTATTTATAGCCTTATATAAGGAAGTGATATAATATTATACATAACAATTGTAAGTGTTACAAAGTATGATAAGAGAATTATATATTATAAAGATATCACACTAGTCACATGTTGCATATTATAAGATCATGTAATAATAGAGTACAGTAGAATTTGCTAGAAGATTTTAAGTCATACTTTAGAATAGGTTGATGTAGATATAGGAGAACTTGTTTTTATATGTATGAAGTTCTAGTATCTAAACTTTGCTTCTGACTCTACTAAAATCCATAGTATTGTTATGAGATGCTTTGGACATTAATAATTTTTATTTTATTTTATTTTATTTTTCTTTTCTTTTGGATGATGAAGAGGCACGTGACACTGCAGTTACATGACAAGTCACATGATGTGATGTCATAGGCCTAAAAGATGGTAGAAGAATCTAGAAGATAATGTTAGAACATATGTATACAACATAGCAACCTTGAGGCAAACATGAAAGAGGAGCATGGACATAAGAGTAGAGTTAATTATTAGTAGCACGGACTATGTGGACTTTGTATATATAGGACTCTAATTAAGCAGAGACTCCTTGTCGAGTTCTTTTGTGAACTTCCTACTAGATATCCAACTTTAAAAAATTTACTATTTGTACTACTATTGGTCTTTGTGATTAGTGGTTGCCACAACAAGTATTTTCATCTCTTCTCAGTAAATACTATTTTACCCCTACTGAATTCTATGGTCTTCTTTGAGTAATACTGCTAAACTCTATAAGTACATTGTTAATTTCTATTTTCAAGCTTCTCTAGTGTATCTGCTATAAGTTTCCTTCTTTTCTCTTTCAGTAGAGTTCTAGATATTTAAATTAGGGTTTCTAACTATTTGAATATCATCATTCTTCCCTTATGTCAATACTGTTCTATTATATTAAAATAAACTCTATATCATATACTAAGTCTACCTATTCTGAAGACTGTTCCTTATAACAGTGATATCTTAATCAATTCTGAACCCCTCTAGTACTTAGTCTTATCTAAGCAAAAAATATAATGTGATGTCACACATGTCACAAAGCATGATAAAAGTATAACACATATTATATATTGATTATATTAGTTATAGTTATAGTTATATATTATATCAAAAGATTGATAAGAAGATTTATAGCAGCTGATGTTATAACAATATAAGAGAACTTCTATTACAAGCTAGTATATTGTTGTCATAATATTACCTACTTTAGAATCTTCTATAACTTTCTTTATATTATTTGATTATGTAACTGTGAATGTGACATATGTGACAAGCCTGTGACATTTGTCACATCTTATTACAATATAGTAGTTGTAACATTGTATTAAACTCTAACTCTAGCTTCTTAAATAAGAAAATTAAAATTAAAAAGAAATAAAATAAAAACAAAGTTTACTGTTTTCAGCTCTGACAATGTCAACCTTATGGGGTCTACATATAGCATTAGAGTAGGCTAGAGTAAGTGGTACACAAACTATGACCTATAGTATATAAGGTAAACTAGTCTATATTGAGGACTTCATTGAGTTTTCTTATATGCTTTAATATCAGAGTTGTGCTTTTGTTTTAATTTTTAAGGTAAGTTCATAACAAATAGTCTGAAAACATCTTTTATCAAGAATTAACTACTAGAGCCTTTCATATCACATTGTGGCCCAACTTTGAGCAACTACTTCAGAAGCATTTCTTTCTGATCAATGTTACTACAGAGATAGTTAACCAGCTTAAAAAGAAGTATATTACTAAGAAAGCTACACAGTAGAGAATTACTTAGATAAGTTTCAATTTCTCATATTGGAGGCTAGCCATACTAATTCATGCACTATAGTTGAGTTCCACTACAGACTCCAAATAGCAATCCAGAACCAAATTATAATTCTGCCAATAGAAAGACTAGAAAATACAGATCACTCTACATAGTTTAATACTGTAAGATAGATTAAGCTAGGCAAGCTAAAAAAGTATTTCAGTTCACTTAATGACCACTTCTATTCTTTCTCTCTCAATCTCCAAGCTCTATAAAGTTTGTTAGTAATCACTTCTTATCACATCAGAACCCTTATACTAGCTACTTCTGGTACTTTTCTCTGAAATCCCTATAGAAGTGGATGCTGGACAAAAACTTCACTTTATGCTAGCTAGGAGATGCTACTGCTGTGGAGACCCTAATCACACAGTTTGTAAGTGCCTAGTGAGGTTGAATATTAGACAATTGATTATGAAGGAATGAGAGGAGCTTATAGAAGATTTGAGCACTTTATTAAAAGATGTTGAGATATAGCAGCAACTAGAACTAGATATATCAGACAACATGGACAACTCATATGATACTAAGGATTTTGCACAGAGTGACTGGTGAATTGCATGCTCTAGTCACTAATAAATAAATTCACTGCACTTCTCATAGAAGAATATGAAGAAA
>Ga0157364_1006882_pt1 | contig 11730 bp, 4 predicted proteins | sample AttsexASBM2_FD_111476 | JGI IMG/M metagenome (GOLD analysis project Ga0157364, IMG submission 111476) | Fungus gardens microbial communities from leaf cutter ant in Ribeirão Preto, State of São Paulo, Brazil - Atta sexdens ASBM2 | ecosystem: Host-associated > Fungi > Mycelium > Unclassified ...
GTGGTCGTCGTCGTCGTCGTCGTCGTCGTCGTCGTCGTCGTCGTCGTCGTCGTCGTCGTCGTCGTCGTCGTCGTCGTCGTCGTCGTCGTCGTCGTCGTCGTCGTCGTCGTCGTCATCGTTCTCGTCTTGTCAAGTGTGTACCGTAGCAGAGAATAGTGCCGACCTACTCTTCGTGTTCTTCACTGAAAACGGGAGGAACTGCTTGCATCCAATATCGTTCGAATCTTTTCTATGCGACGTGATTTGCAGTGCTTTTCACGGCGAAAGCGATAAATATTATATTATGAGCACATTAATTGCGCATAATTGAAACAAAATATCTACACTTTAATTTTTGATTAGATTTACCATGTAATAATTGCAAAAGAATACTAGTTGTTAATAACGTATTATATGTTTAATATAAAAATTATATGTTTAATAATTATATGTTTAATATAAAAATGTTTACTATTTATATTTTTACACAACAAAAGAAGATTTAATTTAACGTAATATTTTTTAATTATGTATAAAGAATATTATAAAAATATTTAGGATTTATAACTTGTAAGATTTTTGTGATATTCATTTTTGAAATTATTGAATAAGTGTACCTGTTTACTTCAATATTTTTACAAAGTCCATATTTCAAAAAAACTGCTAAATTTAGTACATACTCTTATCATTGTAATGTAAATGAGTTCGTGTATCGTTACACTCTACGACATCGGATTATGATGTCCATTCGGATCGTACTATTATTCCGTCATAATATTGCAATGCGGAAATCCTCTTTTCCTGTTAGACCTTGCGATCGACACTCGATGATCGCAAGCGCAGGTTCGACGTACGAGCAAGATTACGCTAAACCACGGGGTGTTATGAACCACGTAAGACGACTCGCGCGCAATTCGGGACAATTTCGGGTTTAGTGGTTTCTGCTATTTGCACAGGAAATTGCGCCTGCTGATGTCACATCCGTTAACCCTCCTCTCCGCGGAGCGCCCAATTGTTCGGCTCGCAGCCACGGGTCGATCGTGAATATAGCGTGCAACTATGGTGTGCTCGCGTTCTCGCAACTCAAACTGGAGAATTGAGGCGGGGAACTGGGAACAGGGGAAGAAATCTGCTTCCTATCAAATAGGTCAGGTCTCCCGTAAGGCACTTGACATCATTTCACGTTGATGGCTCCTTATCTGAAGAATGAGCGCTCTTGTTTTTTTATTTTTGAGATCCTCTTTACGTGGATTTGTTTAGATGTTTTCTGATCGGTCCGTAATTTTATCGATTCCTTTTTTTTGCTTGCTCTTTTTCTTTTTATGTTGTTAGGAAATACGTAGGAATATAGGAAAAAATTTGCTGCAACTTTATCAAGTGTCTACATAAGAGAAAAATGATGTTAAGAGGAAATGATGTTTTTTGCTAGAAAACTCATCCGACAAATTTTTTCATCCTTCGTCAAATCTTTATATCTCCAGTTGACTACGTGTGCTTTAAGAGAAATAGACATATTAACGCATTTTTAACTTTATATAATATTTATTCTAAATTTAAGATTAATAAATTTCATAAATCAAGATAAAAATAATAAATCGCAATAAAAAAAAGGATTGTTTTTGCATAGGTTGAAAAGTTAAGAAACAAACATATTTACAATTACAATAATTACAATTACAATTACACAATCGATATAATATAATTTTTTCCTTTTTGTTTATCATTTCTTTCAATCGTTTTAAAGTTTTGCATTTCCATTTGTAAATAATGCTATTAAAATGGTACAAGAATCTGAAGGCAGATTGAAATAAGATTAAAGTCAATAATGTAATAACAACAATCGTAATGAATTCAATTGATTTAAATTCTGCTGAATCTGAATCTAATTAGAAAATATATCGGACCTCCTGTTATTTACATTCTCCATATTTTTCACAGTATTAGGCGTCGCATCATGCGCGTCTCCAAAGAACATCAGAATAAATCCAATTCAATTAACTCGTCCACTTCGACGTCGCACGTACAGAGGTATCAGAGCGCTCTTTTCAGAAAGCCGCTTCCGTCTTCGTCCTCGCCTGCAACTGCCGGGCGCGCTTTGGCGACCAAGTACACGTCGTCACCAAATGGAATAATAAATCACTCTCTTAACGGCGAAATATCGCGCAGACGGTCGAGATTTTATGCAACCAGTCTGCAGAATGCATATACTCGGATGCATTAATAGCAATCTCGTTGCATTCATATCCAGCTGACTTAATGGGACGTACGAAGAGGGAGGAGAGAGAGATAGAAAGGGAAATAAGAGCGAGAGAAAGAGCGGAGTATGAGAGAACTAAGTACATAAGAGAAAGAGAGAAAGAGTATTTGTATATATGTATGTGGTTGGGTGCAATGACAGCGGATGAAGGGGTGCAAAGGGTAAAGGTACGAGATTGAGAGAGATGCAGAGAAGGACAAAGAGGACGCGAAGAGGACGAAAGGACAAGGACAGAGAGAGAATTCAATTCCACGGTCGATTATGCAGCCAGTCTGCCGGATTACTGCCGGTACGCGTTTCCGTTTTGCGCCGATGAAGGGATTACCTTGCATGTATGCTACATTCATGCGGGTGGACGTGAACGTACGTGAACGCAGAATATCATGTAACCCGCGTGTCAATGATATATACCTATATAATAATTATTTTATATATATTTTTTATATATATTTATATATATTTATTTTTATATATAGTTATGTACCTATATATTATATGTATAAATTATAAGAATAACAAACAACTAATAAAAATGTTTACATATGTGTATATATATATATATATATATATATATTTATATTAAATATATAATATTTCAGTTAAATTATTTAAAAGCTATATGTGTTTCGCGGATTATCTCCGTATCTATATATATATTCTTGAAATGCCAACGTGCAACATTGCAGTTCACTTCATCAACTGCAATGTTCACAAAACGTTGGTATTTCAAGAATGGATATGGCACGAAGATAATTCGCGAAATATAACTTCTATATATACAAAGTATCCGTGGAAACTTCGAAAGTATTATCAATTAAATTATTGTTCTGGCTTACAGTATTATAACAAACATTTTTGTTTGAATGTCATTATGTTTTTAATAATATTTATATTATTTATAAAAATATTATTAAGGAATTATGTAAACAAATATAATAAAAATATACACAATAAAATCAACGCTAAAATCAAATACAAAAAATATTCTAAATAGTAATATAGAGTTTAAAGTGAGCTCTTCTGTCCCGAGAACAGTGGTCGCGTTTCGGTCAACGCAATATTTTTAGTGGTGAAAGCACGCAAACATATATCCTCGCTGGAAACGTTTATTAACGCTTTTTCTACTTGTTAATTTCAAGTGGTGAAATTGGTGTGCTCCATTTGCACTGAATCAATGTCACTGCTATACACCGGCGATCTTCCGGCGAATCAGCGACGTTCGATGCGATAATTCTTGCGACACTCACCAACGCACAAACAATAGACAGCTGAAGTCAATTCATTCGCAAAATCCCGGAGCGTTCTTTCATGTTAGCCCAAAATTTCTACTCTCGAAAGCGTCTCTTTCGGTGAATTTCCGTGAGAATAACGGTTAGAACGCGCGACAATCAGTCGCCGCGATTTACGACGCGCAATAAACCTTTTGCCACGATCGCTCTTATTATAAGCGTTCTCGTTCCGGCAGTTTGTACGACATATTGGAAAAAATATATCTACACGCTGAAAAGTACGATTTAAAACCAATGAGAATTTAGAGAAAATTTTAAAGTCTTTTAAAAGTAATTGTTAATGTAAGAATAATTGGCGATATAACTATAATTATAATAATACAATTTAAAGTATGAAATCTAATACTTTTGAAATTCTAATAATATTGAGATTTTATGTTCTTTTACATTTTCTATAAAAAATAATTTCTTCATATACCTATTAATTTGAAATTGATTCTTTTACAGACAAAGAACGTATTGCGTACTTAACGGCTATATTTAACCTATTAAATACGTGGTATTTATTACTTCGACAAAAATTTATCGGCTATATAATATGTTTTTATTACTTCACAATGTTATATCTACTAAAAGTATTATATCTATTAAAAGTGTATCTATTAAAAGTGAACTCTCTTCTTTGACATTCTGCAGATACACTATACGCGAGCTGTTGCAAAACCAGAATGCCCGCATTTTTTTTCTTTTTTCTCCCGCCTTGCGATAACCACAAGAGTTATCATTATTCAACTAGCTAATGGTTGACAAAAAGAATTCATTTTTGCGGAGAAGCTCGCGAGATTCTGTCGGTTTTGTGCGGGTGCAGCTGTTTTGGATAATTTTTATTTCTCAACTTTGAGCATGCTTGCACTATTACGCATACTGATTCAATTTCGTAGTGGTAATATTGCTATGCGTGCAATTTAAATAGCAATTAGTAATGCGTTTTAATACATCTCGATTATTACATGAACGCCGATATTAATCGCACATTATTACATAGTAATTAAATTAAATTTATATCACGCATACGTAACGAGATACCAGAGATATATGATTCATATAATACGTTTTGAGTTAATTAATGCCCATGTTAGCGACTTTTCCACAAGTATGTGCACCTTTATATGTTAAGTAATGTCAAATGATTTCCTGTTTCTACCACAATTTTTAATTAACTAGCCACAGACATTTTTTATTAGCATTGCATATGAGAAAAAATCCATTTCTATCTATATTCATTTAAAACTTATTTAATTACACAAATTATAATTATTAATATAATTAACTGAGTGCTATGTGTGAATAAAATATATTTATTTTTTATTTAATTTTTTATATCATATTTTTTACTTAATTTTCATCTCTTTTGTTAGTATTTACTGGTAACGTAACATTTTGTTTAATTCTTTATGCACTTTACAAAAAATGATAATGTACTTTTAATATATAAATTTATTTAATCTAATTAAATATGAATAATTATATCAAATGAAACAGAAAGAAAATATAAAAAGTATAAAGAAGTTTAATTTTGTTTTGTCTTTTCTTTGTTCTTAAGTTTTATGTTTATACAATAATTACATACTCATGTTTATATTCATTTTTATTAATTAGCATTCGATTGACACGTATCTTTCACAAAGCATGTATGAATTATTTAATTATTTTATAGCATGTTCATATAATGTGTATACTTGACATCAAAATAATAATAATAACATAATAACATAATAAATAAATTCTATTGAATCATAATAAGTATAAAAGAGTAATAAATTTTTTGTAATGTTTTTTTAAAAATTTAATGAAGTTGTATTGTGATATTATTATTCATAATTGTAAAAAATTAGAAATGATAAATTTTTATTTATAAAGAAAAAGCCATATTTTAAGTCAAATAAACTAATAATGTTTATTAATGAGAATTTAATAAACTCGTAAAAAAATTAATTTTATAAATTTTTATTTTTGTTTCGTAGAACACAATTTTTAATTAAAATCGGATTTTCAAATATAATTTCAAATATAATTTAATGAGCTGCACTGTGTACACCATAGGTATATGTAATTATTTAATTTAATAATCGTGCGAATGACGATTTTGTTTCCTCCATTAATAACATATTTCAAATATTTCAAAATCAAATAACAAGTACAGGACTCTTCGATTTTTAAAAAACAATACAGAGATGTGAAGGGTACATAAGAGTAAATGTAATTAAGCATGTATATAAGTTCTATAATATAATGTATTAAATGTATAAAAATTCAATAAAATACGCATTATATTACATGTTTCGGCTTCTTCATTGAACCATCTTCAGATACTCGTTACAAATGTGCAGTCAACATATTCAGAATCTTAATCTAAAGTAGTTGTATATTAATACATGTAATGTAATGCGTATTTTATTGAATTTTTATACATTTAATATATTATATTATAGAACTTATATACGTGCTTAATTATATCGATTCTTATGTGCCTTTAACATATTTCAATTCAATTTTCTTAAATAAAGCTATTGTATGTGCAATCGACCGGTTAATCCCTCCTTGTGAATTAACTTAGAACAATCGTATCGTGAACAAGAGGTATAAAGACTCTCTCATGCGAATTCGGCAAGGTAAAACGATTCGACGATATTCGCTTGTCCTTAACCCTCAAGAAAGCTGTGAGATTTCGCGTTTGAATATTACGATACGCCGCAAATGTCTCTGATATTCTTCCAATGTACTTACGCGGAGGAACGAACAAGAAATTAAATCCATTGCTGGCAGCAAATGGAATCCAACCGTTGAAACGGTGCGTTTTATCGCATTCCGAAAATTTATTGCTGTACAATAGCTCCAATGGATATCTCTATCGATTGCATGGCGGCTAGAAAATCGGCAATTGTTATTAGTTATTACTGGCATGCCACACGTTTGTCAGTTACGTTTTATGTTCGCAGCAAAACATTTTGGCACAATATGCGTCTTGCGGTTTTTATTACGACATTGTATTGCTTAAAATATAGTACTGAAGCAGAAATATTTGCACAGATTGCTATATATTAACTAAACTGCTTACTTCGCCGATTTTGCATATGGTAAAAGAGCCAGAATATCAATATTTAAAATATTACAATACTTTTTAATATCAGAAGGATTTAGTTGTTAAAACAATAAAAATTTAATTTTTAATAATACAAAAATTAAAGATTAGAAATTAAAGTTAAATATTAAAGAATATAATGTATATATGACAACATAGCTAAAGATTTAATAGCTGCTTTCAATGATCTTCCATTTTATATTTTAATTAAATAATTACTGTCTAATGTGATAGTAATCTTCTTCATATTTATACTTAATCATTGTGTATAATATATCCCAGCATTATCTGAATAATATTCTTAATTAGTAAAAAATTTCTCTTTCACAAATATTATTCTGCTCTATGATGGTCATACAAATTTAAGAAAAATTCATTGCAGTGAATGGTGAAAACTTGTTTGCAACGAATCTCCTTATCTCTAACGAAGTACCTCTGGGAAAACTTGCCTGCTAGCAGCATTTTGAATTTAATTCCTCTGAGAGATGTGTGAAAATTAAAATTAATAGGGACTGTTCTCATTGGTAACCCAAGGAATAATACAGGTATCTAAAAATACAGAAAAATTTGACATTGTTTCTAGATATTTTACATTATAATTATAATGTAAGAAAAGAAATACTATTCTATAAAGAAACAAAAATATTTGTGCTTTCATAGAATAATTTTATAGATTAATTTTAATATTTAGATTTTAAAGCTAAGATTAATAATTAAATTAAGAAAATTAAAAAGTATTAAAATTTCCTCATTACAGATTTTAGTTTTATTTGTTTTATACATATATTTAAAATTTATATATATATATATACAGGATGTAACTGAAATAACACCCACTAATCATATAATGTTATTCCTAATAAAAAACTGAGACGAAAAATCCTCTATCTTGAAATTTTTACTATATTTTTTTTAGTTATTCAATAAGTAAAATCGTATAAGATAGCTTTAAGATATCTTTAAGAATTTTTTTAAGAAAAGTTTTCAAAATATTTCAAAGAACACAGAAAGATATCTTAAAATTGTCTTAAATCGATTTTATCCGTTTATTCGGCAATTTTTAGAAATTACTCGTTAACTATTGCGAAAATTGCAAAATGGTAGAGGACTTTATGATTTGGTTTTTTGTTAGGAATAGCACTGTATGATTAGGGCGTTATTTCAGTTACACCCTATATATATATATATACATGCATACATATGAATAGTATATACAACAGATATTAACAGATTTCTATTTATATTTATTAAGTTGATAAAAAAACCTTAAATAAAAGTTTAAATATAAAATAAAAGACACGAAGAAATTCAAGAGTCATCGCTTTTCTTGGGGAACATATGTAAGACTTAAAGTAGCAACAGTTTTAATCATCTTATAACAAACTAGCCGCAACGCGGTTGGCTAGTAACGAATCTCGCCAAGTTCGTATAAGACAGAGGGTGGCCGGTCGAGCAGATAAAAGTATCCCCGTTAATAGCACGAGACAATGTAACGCGGGAGGATAATACCAATTAGGCAGCAGGACTAGCCAGTCGGCAGCGCCCGGCAGGATAAGGTTATTTATTTGACGGGTTAATTTATTCCGGATAAAAAGAGCTCAGCCGGCGCATTTCGCTGGATGTACGGCCTTAAATTAAAACTCCTCCTCCAATACGTTTCTCTGATGCAAGAAACATTGCTCTCGCTATCTTGCGTCCGCTATATGTTTCATGACTCTAAACCACACTCATGACAATGCTTCAGTTTCTATCGAAATGGATTAATTTGAATATTCGGATTCTTCCGAGCACATTTGCAACTTTTGCAAAGAAAGCGACTAACGACTGGTATGAGTAATATTATCAATATTCTTGCTATGTGCTGTCATACAGAAAATGATTGTGATTAATTTAAATATTATTAGATTGTATCGAAATAATATGTAGATTGTTAAAGTTCATAAATTACCTTACATTAAAATTATAATGACATTAAGAAATACGAAGAAAATAAAAATTTGATAATTAATATTTCGTATTGTGTTATTATAAAAATTGCATTAATAAAGACTTCATAAATTTTTTAATATTTTAATTTATTTTTTGCTTGCTTGAAATACAGGATGTAGAAAGAATTACATTTTATGTTTTTATTTAACAAATATTTTTTATCATAAATCTGCAAAGAAAAGCGTGGTATTTACTAAGTATATATGTATTTACTGTACTACATAAATATTATTTTGCAATTACGCAAATTGTTTCACAATTTAAAACAATATTGCATTTATCTTTATCTAAGAATGTATAAAATATTATCAATTTTTATTTAATCGTAAATCATCGGAAAAGAATGAAAAAAGAAAACATTGAAATAACTAGCGGAGTCAAAATGGCATTCTTAATTATTCTAGTTAAACCAATTGTTAGCAGAGCATAGAGAAAGTTCAGTCATTGGCAAAGTCTTATCGTTCAGTATGGTGATAGCGCGTCTGCGATTATTGTCCCTCCTCTCTCTCTCTCTCTCTCCTCTTGTCATTTCTTTCAGTCATTAATAAAAAACGATAACAAAGTTAAGGCAAAAACGTGGAAGTGTCGCTTTCCTCGTTGATAGTAAATGCCTCGTGGAGAAGTGAAGGAGGGAGATAACTAAATGAACAGAAGAGGAGAAAGACATCGTATCGGGGACGTATCGCACGACTATAGTAGTGGAAGAGAAGCATAGAAAAGGGGGGATAAACTTGCATCACACGCGTAGAAAACGGAGATACGTACACATGGCCGTGGCGCGATAACGTCGCGAAACTCGCCTTATAATTAGTGCAGCCTACGCGAACAGTTTATGTCTATCTTGTTCATTTCTGGAGCGTTTTCCTTGTTCGTTCGCGTTGACGTTCTGCCGTTCGTTGTCTTACTGTTTTTCTCGTTAGATTTCGTCCAGCCTATCCCCAGTGTCGCAAGATAATCACGACATCAGGAAGGTGCAGAAATTTACGCGCGCGAGTGTATATGCGTGTATATATGTATCATGTGAGAGTGTGTGAGCAGTGGACGTACATCGTCGAACGTGAAAGCTCGTTCTCGTGAAGTTTTCAACAACAATTACGTGTTTGGTAATTTTGTCGCAAACTCGGTGGCTCCACGAATCGTGTCGCCGGCGAAAGCCGTCGATAAGCTCGATGTCGATGTCGGTCGTATCGTGTGTGCTGTTAATGAACCTAAAGGACCGATAGGTATGCGTCCTGATAAATGCACGGCCAATTGATTTTGCAACAACATAATACTGCATTAGTGCCGCGTTGTGCCAGTGACATGCTCCAGAGTTCTTTGCCTAGTTGTGGCTTATCGCGTGTTACGTTGGTGATTTTGAACAATCTAGTTGGCATTAATTGTTTCAGGAGTAGCTCCGAGAGACGGAATTCGTGCTGTTTTTAACGAAGTGTTATCTGTATGTGGATACACGAACACGCGTGTATCACAATGTTCCGTGTGTGACTTAAATGTCAGTACAGATATGACCGACGTCACCTGTTGCTGGCAATTAACGAATGCGTCCTGCACTGATGACGGCTTTATGAAAAGCAAACCAAGTCCTTGGACGAGTGATACAACATACAATTGAGCCTATTGTTACTCTGACTTGTTCTATGTTCCTGTTGTCATATTGGTGAGTTGTCCTGAACAGTTTGATGGATAAATTATCTAATCGAGAAACAATTAAAATCTTGCAATAATTGGTTATTACTTACTTAATTTTAGACCACTTTCGATTACTTTCTCTAAATAAATTGGCTATAAGATTTTAACCTTTTCATTCTTACTATATCATATATAGTCATATGGTTACGTATTATGAATTATGAAATAAGATATTGTTGAAATTTTACATATTTTCACATTTATGAATACATATTAGTTTACTATAGTCTTGTATAGGTTCAATTTTTCATTACTCGATTAACTAATTGTAATTAAGCTTAACTTGATGTTTTATCCAATGGATTTCATCTGTGATGATGTCATGGATGAAGTTCATTTGGTGAAATATTAAGCTTAACCAGATAATGAAAAACCGGACCATAGATAGATAGAAAACCTTATATATAGTTTGTACGTGTATGTATAAACTGCATATTTTGATATGTATTTAAAGACTTGGTAACATATATTACCGTCTCTCATTTGTTGTCGGCCTAAAAGATTGAAGAATTATAATTTTCTTGTATATTTTAGATAAATAGATTTATAACTTAAGTGTATAGTATTATAGCAATATATGTACATAAATAATGAAAAGAAGTGTTTACAATATTTGTAGAACTCTTTATTGATATTTTATATTTCAAAGTGCAGTTAATATGATAATAACAAATAAATAAATGAGGGTTTTACCCACAAATAGTCTGAAAGCTGTTATCTAATCTTTACTTTATGCAAGTCTTTACTCATATAACTCCGTATGCTGTAGCTTTCATCATGAAGATTCATTTTTCTTCATATTTGTATAAACATTTTATAATATATGATTTTTTGTTTATTTATATATATATATATATATACACTCGCAAAAATATTTACTGCGAGAAACACTTTTTTACTGTAATATTTAATACCCAAGGAACACACAAAAGTCAATAAAAAAATCAAAATGACTTTATTTTGATTTATAACAAGAAATAAATTTTGTAATAAAACATTATTTCGACTTTCATGATGTGATTTCAAAATAAAGTCATTTTGAATTTTTCTTGAGTAGATGTTTTTAAGTAGATGTTGAAAATAGTCATTAAATCATATAATGTTTAATTATAAAAAATTGACTTATTAAATATAGTTTCCATATTCATGAGAACATTGCTGATGTGCTCGATTAATTCTCTTGATTTTTTACATGTGCAATTTTTTTTCACTGTAATGTGAAGTTATGTCTTGATATAATCTTGTTAAATTATTATTTCGAAGTTTCTACAAGATTATCATAAAACTATCAATATTAAGTCAACCGTAATGATTTGTATAGGTTAATAAATGTTTAAATTTGTCTCATTTATATTGTATGTTAGGTATGTTTGTTGCATTTCTCTTTTGCGTTTGTCTTTGCTACAAATCCTCTGATGAGTACTATTGCTTCTCTAGAAGCATAA
>Ga0157364_1006883_pt1 | contig 11730 bp, 10 predicted proteins | sample AttsexASBM2_FD_111476 | JGI IMG/M metagenome (GOLD analysis project Ga0157364, IMG submission 111476) | Fungus gardens microbial communities from leaf cutter ant in Ribeirão Preto, State of São Paulo, Brazil - Atta sexdens ASBM2 | ecosystem: Host-associated > Fungi > Mycelium > Unclassified ...
TATGACACCTTTGATGAAGGTGGATCCGGAAAGTTATGAAGTTCGTGCAGATGGGGATTTGGTGGATGTACAGCCTGCGGAGAAGATATCGTTGACAAAAGTGTATAATTTGTTCTGACAATCCTAGTTTTTTTGGTGTATGTCGATTTCTTGTATATATCTATATTATCGGTTGCAAGTTGATAGCCTTTTTCCAACGCGAAGATGTAAGCGGCTGTCACCTAAAAATATTAGTGCTATATTCTACAAAGAGGATAATGGAATGCGAAAGTCGTTCTTCAAGTTGCGCTACATTAGTGACATCACTAACCACGAGGGCAGGGCACTTGGTCAACAACTGATCAGATGAAGAGAGCTCCCATAGTTGGTCTCTTTTGGATATGAGGACTGTGGTTCAGAGGTGAATTAATTATGGTTGCTATGATAGTAAGTTATAAAACGATCTTTGTGACCTTGGACTATACACATTGCTTCTTTCTCTCTTACCACCATCTTGTATGGTAGTGCCCATAAGAGAATTAGCAAATATATAACTTTCCAGCTCAGTTTTTAGTTCTAAACCTTTTTAAATGGCCAACTTACCATCCTACATGGACATGGACATCGATAGCGACATCATCAGGGGAAGGTCTACTTCCTCAAGCAAGACAAATTCAAGGGAAGCTTCAGTTATATTGAATGCTTCAACTACTCCATACCATGAAAGAATGGAGATTAACAAAAACCTCCTGGATGAAGATGTATGGGACCCAATTGACAGTTCTCAACTGTCCTACAACAATAATGTTGAGATAGGCTATTCAGTCAGAAAGGCAGCTGACAATCATCCCCCTAGGGATTCACAACATGTTCAAAGTGAGGCACCAGCCCTCAAGAATACACCCAAACCTCAAGGTAAGAGTGTATCTAATAATAACACTAACATATGTCCCTTACAGAACACCATCAATATTCAGTTGCCATATGATGTCAATCAGGCAACAGAACAAGACTCATGGAATGGGAACTTCCATTCCATTTCCCTTTATGGTTCACTCAAACATCTCCCTTCAGACTCTAAGAACATCAAGGAGTCTTTGTATTGAATGACTAAATATATTGAAAACAAAAAAATTGAGAATAACAAAGCGAATGAAGTTCTAGACCTTAAAGGTATAGGTGAAGCTGCCTGGAATTTTATATCTGCTATCTACAACTCAGGATGGGATTCTCTTATTGTTGATAAGGACAATAATTCTTTTAGACAGAAAGTTTCATCAAAATTCACTTCAAAGCTTAACCTAGTTAAGACTAACAACAAAGGCAAAGAGAATATAGAGAAGCCTGTGAGCATTGAAAGGCTACCTCCTCCCATTCCTGCTAAATTGCCCAAAGAAGTTAATGAGATTTTGAAAGAAGAATAATCTGACAAATAGAAATAGAAATACAAGAAAATCATATGCACAAACATTGTTTTTATCAAACAACACAAGAGAAGTTCTCAAGATCAAGGAGACATTTCTAAATTTTCAGGTAAAAAAAATCAAAAAAAAATCAAAGATGATGGTAAGCCCAAGCTGAAAATCAACATGACCATGAAGGAACCATTGAGAAAGCAGATTATTGTTCCAATGAGCAATGATAACAAGTTGAAGTTTATAGAGGAGAGTAGTGTTTATGTCACTAACATTAACAGAGCACTTAAAAATATCAAATCTGAGGTTATGGCTGACTTTGTTCATTCTGACCAAGCTGGTATCACAATAGTCACTAACAAAGTCGCATCATCACTGGATCTTCAAGCAATCAAAAAATATGTCAAGAATGCAAATCACATTAAAGTAGATAAAGTCAAAGTTCCTTATCTGTCTCAATTGAAGTTATACCTGAAAATTATAGATATCTCTTACTTAGTAGAAAATACTAACACTTTCATCTCAGCAGATATAGTTGAAGAGATCATCAAGAGTAACTATATCTTCAATAATATTGTGATAGCCTCTAGATCACATATTATCAAAATATCTCCAAAGTCTGACATAGTGATTATATGGTTGAATATTTAGGCTGTCCAAAGTGGTGGCAAAGAAAAAGGCCTAATCAATAGGTGTTTCAATGTTGGAAGTCACATTGCTACTATTTGTAAAGCAAATATGAATCCAGGTGTCCTATAGTGCAAGAACTGTTGGAAGTAGGAACACAGTACTCTCTCATATAGAGTTCAAGGTTCTAGATGTATTAAATGCAATGGTCCATATAAAACAGAGCACTACTATCATTTTGTATAGTGTTGTAAGGATAACATTAAAAAATAACCCTCTGAGACTTGAAACTAAGCAAGGAGAACCATACTTGCATACTTTCAAATGTATGAACTGCAGAGGTGATTATCAAGCTGACTCAAATCTATGTCTATTCTGAAAGCATTGATTCCATAGGGAATAGCACTCCAAAAAGTATCAAGAGCTTCATGACAGTAGAAGACAATTAATTTGCTCAACTGTGAGCAGTGTACAAGTATGATTATGAAAGAAATCAAAATCTTTTTGCAAAATGTTTGAAAGAACAATTTGATTACTAATACCATCTTAGAAGCACAAAAAGAATTTGACATCATATTCATCCAAGAACTGTCATGGTCAGTTATACAATCTATACCAAGTTCAGTGAGTGAGGAAGGAGAAGAATTGGTAGGAGTTCTGAATCATCCTAATTAAACTACTTTTTCTAGGAACATTTCAAATAATCACAACTCTACTAGAGTCATTTCATATATAAACATCAGACTTTTGCAACTTTGTTTTCCTTTGAGGAAAGACATTTTTAATCACTGGGATATTTTATGTATTTCCTTCTTCAATTGCAGTTTCATCTTTTTTTTGGTTAATATTTAATTTGATTCATCACAAACAGCTTTGAAGTATCTAAAGGATACTAAAGCTAATATCAGTAACATCTTAATTATGACAGAAGATTCCAATATTAGAGATAGTATTTGGAATCCCAATTTTCCTTACTATTCTATTTATAATGATCTTCTTACTGACATTACAGACTCTATGAACTTTTGTATGTCAAGATCTACTAACCAAGTTCCTACTAGGTATTTAGAAAATTAGAATGATTCAAACTCAGCTATTGATCTCATGTTCCTCAGACCAGACTCATTGGAACTTGACAATCATACAATCTATCCAGAATAGAAACTTTCATCAGATTATGCTTCTCTTACTGTCAATATTGTGATAATTGAAGAATATATTCAAACCAAAAAATGTACATTGGTCAAGAACAGCAAAGAAGAAGAGAATTTCATTGCAGAACTAATTTGAAGTGATCACAAGGCTCAATACAGAGAATATTTCCAGCAAAGAAATTCTTGAACAAGTCATACAAAAATTTGCCAATAATACAGATAGAATATGGTTCAAACATTCAAAAGTTGTCAACATCACAAAGCACTCAAAGGTATGGTGGGACAAGAATTGTTATAGGAAACTTGAGAAATACAGAACCTCAAAGTGAATTGAAGATTGGAAGAGCTTCAAGAGTACCATCAGAAAAACCAAATACACTTTCTTTGACCAGAAAATTTAGGAGATTTCAAATAAAAACTCTGGTCTCTAAAAACTTATGAACTAGGTGAAGAAACACATACTTCTAGCCATCAAAGTCTTCCAGTATGATGGTTGACCATGTCTAGAATTAAATGATCTATGGCAAGCCCTCCACTTGTCATTCAATCCAGCACAAAATCATCAAATTAACATAAAGTTGCTAGAAGAAATTCCAAGCAAACGAATCACAAGATGGAAGCTATTCTCAGAAGAAGAATTTATGAGTGCAATTTCAAAATGCAACAACTTATCAACTTCTGGACTAGACAAATTGTCTTGGAGACATATTAAGATTATCATCAAGAATGTCACATGTCTTTGAAAGCTCATTAATATTGCTAATACATGCATTAACTTAGGTTATTGGCCATCTCATTTTAAGATATCATCATCTATTATTATCTCCAAGCTTAATAAGACATCATATGACTCCCCAAAGATATTCAGACCAATAGTTCTACTAAACATGCTCAGTAAACTTATTGAAAAGGTCATTGGCAAGAGACTTCAATTTTAGTCAATTTTGAAAGATTTCATATATCTGTATCAACTAGACAGTTTAAAGCAACACTCTACTACAGATGTAGGAGTAGTTCTAACTTATTTTATCCATACTAGATGGGTTAAAAATCTTTTAACTAGCACTCTGGTGTTCAATATTGCCTAATTCTTCCTATTACTCAACTATCAGTTGCTCCCTTTGATCCTGGACAAAGCAGAGTTTGATTCCAAGATTTCATCATTTTTTCATGATTACCTAGTAGGTAGAAAACCAAAATATCTCTGAAACAACTTTTCATCTCCTTCTTTCAATGTTGATATTGGTGTTGGATGAGGTTCCACCCTTTCTCCCATATTATCTGCTTTATATCTCTCTCCTATTCTTTATATTTTCAAAAAGGTCAAAAAATCTAAAAATTCCAGTCTCTTTAATTTCTTTTGTAGATGATAAGCTCTTCATTTCTCAAAACAAATCTTTGATTGTTTCTAACTCTCATCCATTTTGTAGTTACCATATTATGTCTTCTCTTCTCAGACAGAATGAACTAATTATTGAACATAAGAAAATGGAGGTGTTTCATTTTTCTAGATCACATGGACTTTTTGACCCTCCATCTCTAAATCTTACTATCCTAGAAGGTTTCATTCTCCATCCCAAGGAAACATGGCATTACTTTGGATTCATCTTTGACAGAAAGTTGACTTTTCAGCAACACATTAACTTCTACATGAACAAGATGTTATCAACTGTAAAATGTATGAAAATGTATAGAAATTTGTCAAGAGGCCTCATTCCCACACAAAAGCAACTGTTATACAGAAGTTATGTTTTACTTATCATACTGTATGGCTTCTAATTGTGGTATTACAACAAAGCACCATTGGCATATCTGCTTAAAGAGCTTAGGAAAATACAAAAAAGAGCTACCATTTAGATTCTTGGAGCATTTCATATATCTCCATCACTCAGTATCAAGGCTGTTGCAGGCCTCATACCTATTCATCTTCACTTACAAAAACTCAGTGGTAGATTTCAGCTCAGAATGCATATGTTACCACAGAATCACATTGTCAAGTTATTGCCAGAGTTAAGACATATAAATGACAGCAATATATACTGACTATTGCTTGAAAGAATAATAACTGCTCAAAGGGCCCATAGTGGACACAAATAATAGGTTGAACAAAGTTTTTTCTTCTTTTGATCTATTTAGTAGTGAATTCTCTTCTGGAGATAGGCTAATATATTCATAAACTTGATGAAATTACATTCCAAATATCATTGGACCCCAAAATAGCTGTTGTTGTATCAGACACCAGCATAAAGAATCAAGTCACTATCTTTATAGCCCACATCCACATTCATGATGGTCCTGTCATCAAGACAATTTATCATGCCATAAATGTCACTTCAACTGAAGCCAAACTCTTTGTTATCAGGTGTGGTATCAATCAAGCCACCCAATTATCCAATATCAATCAAATTATTATTATTATTATGGATTCAATACATGCCACAAAGAGAATCTTCAACTTTGACGCTTCTTTTCCTCTTACCACCATCTTGTATGGTAGCACCTATTGGAGAGACAGCGAATAAATTCACTTTTCTAACTTCCTTCAGCACTATAATTCCAACCATCAACCAACAAAACTTGCTATCTTCTGTGAACATTTTAAACAACACAGAGATGGACCATTCCACAGGATCTAATCCTGTTATTAACAATGATGCAAGAGGTATATCTCCTCAAATCTACAAGAACTGGTCCAGGGACTCTTCTATGTCCTCTATGGTCTCCTTCACCATTTATCATGAGAAAATGGAGTTGAATAATGGTATAGATATTGATTCTGACCCACCAGTAGAATCTTCCATGTTATTCTACAAAGAGGAAAGGGAGAAGGAAATTTGTCTCAGGAAGGTGGCTGAGACTACCAACAGCACGAGACTTTAAGGTATAAACAATGAGGCCTCCTCTACACAGGCAAATCATGACAACCACGTTTTCACAGACAATAGAAACGTTCAAACTCCTCGTGTTGGTAATGATAATGTCATCAACATTCAACTACCTTACAGTCCTAACAGCCCAACAGAACCTGACTTATGGAGTGGAAACTTCTAATCCATTTCCCTTTATGGTTCAGTCAAACACATTGCTTTGGACTTGAAGAATATTAAACAGTCGCTCAACTTTATGGTGAAGTATATCTCTAACAAGAAAGTCAATCCCAAATCTTCTAATGATCTGAATGACTTTGACGGCATCAGTGACACAGTCTGGAATTTTTTATCTTCAGTCTATCAATCTAGTTGGGATTCTCTCTACACTGATAACTGCTCTAAATCACTTAGGGAAAAGATTTTAGCTAAACTCACTCCTAGAGTAGTTCCCTCATCATCCAGCAAGACTATCAAGAACCCAAACCCGGTCACAATCAACAAAGCCCCGCCACTGCCCCCTCTTCCAGCCAAAACCAAAAAAGAAGTCAATATCATCTCCAAGTACTTCTTACCCAACAAGCCTTTGGTTAACAACAATGTCAATGGTAATTCAAACAATTCTGGCAAGTCTTACACTCAGGCAACCAAAACATCCAACAACACATCGGAGGTTTTGAAAATCAAAGAAACGTTCCCTTCCCTCAATGCTCAAAAGGTTAATCAGGTAAATAACATCATCAACAGTCAAGCCAAACCAAAACCTCACATCAAGATGACGACAAAGGGTCCATCCAGAAAACAGGTTATCATCCCTATAAGCAGAGAAAATACTAATTCTTTCATGAAGAGCTTGTCTCTTCATGTTGCTAACATGAACAGGCTTCTGTGCAATGCTAAGTCAGACGTTCTAACCAACTACATCCACACCAACAATATAGGCATTACTATCGTTACAAACAAGATATCACAACAATCAGACATGGCCATCATCAACAATTATGTCAAGAGCTTGAATGACATCAATTCTCTCCAGGTAGACGAACCTTGTCTTCCTAAATCCAAATCCTACCTGAAGATTATTGGTATACCGCTCTTCCCGCATGCTAACTTCCAGGAGAGACTCACTCCATACGACATCAAAACGATTCTCAAGCAGAATCATATCTTCGATAATATCTCACTCACTTCCAAACCAAGAGTAATAAAAGTTTCTCCTAAATTTGATATGTCTATCATTTGGTTAGATATATGGGATGTATAGAGTGGTAGCAATGCAAAGATGCTAATCAACAGGTGCTTCAATGTTGGCAATTATATTGTGACAATCCAAGGAGCCAACATGAATTCCGGTGTACTGTAGTGCAAAAACTGCTGGAAGTGGGGCCACGCTACTTTTTCATGCAGAATTCAAGGAGCCAAGTGTGTCAAATGCAATGGCCCGCACAAGTTGGAACACCATCGAGAATTTGGATGGTGCTGCAAGGCTAATGACAAGATCAATCTACCAAGACTGGAAACTAAAAAAGGGGAACCTTGCCCCCACTCGTTCAAGTGCTTGAACTGTCATGGAGACCACCTTGCTGACTCCAATCAATGCCCATTTTGGTGCTACAGGTTCAACAGGAAGTGGCACCAGAGAAAATATGCTGAGATCCATGAGAATAGATCTAAATCATTTTGTTCTGAAGCGAATGATGCTACTCATCAATGATTGTGGAAAATCTCAAGATCTTTTCGCAAAACATTTGCAAGAACTCTCTATTAGCCAACATCCTCCTTGAAACCTTAACCCATTTCGACATCATCTTAATTCAAGAACCTCCTTGGTCCGAAATCTGTAAAATTCCCAGCTCCTCGAATTGTGAAGGAGATCCTCTTATGGGCTCCAGTCATCATCCAAACTGGACGATCTTTGCCAGAATTCCTTTGAATGACAAAGACTTTCCAAGGGTCTTAGCATATGTTAACATTTGCCTTTCTGCTCTTTGTTTTCTCTTGTGCAAAGACATCTTTAATCATAGAGACGTCAGTCTTATTTTTTTTTCTATCAACACTTGCTTTTACATCTTGAATGTTTATTCTAATTTGTCTCACACTGCTTTAAAGGATACTGAAGTGAACATTAATAATGTTGTTCTTATAATAGGTGACTTTAACATTAGGGATAGTCTATGGGACTCATTCTTTCCCTTTCATTCATCTATCAGCGATGACTTAATTATTGTAGCAGACTTTTTCAATCTTGCTTTTTCTAGCCCAACTAACTCTTGTCTAACTAGATATTCCAAAATGGCAGGAGAGTCAAATTCCGTGATTGATCTTATATTCTTCTGCTATGACTCATCTAAACTAGATCAGCACTCTATCCTCCCAGAGTCTTGTTTATCTTCAGACCACACTCCTCTTACAGTCATTATCCCTTTATCCGAAGAGATTGTCCAAACATTAAAACTAATCTTGACCCCAAAAAGCGACTAAGAATCAAAGTTCATCAAGGACATCATTTCGAAATTCAAGGATTTGGGTACAACTAGCATCAAAGACATTGATAAACTAGAATGAGTCATCAAGCAGTTTGGTATAATTATTGATCAAGCATGGACAAAAAATACAAAAAAATCAAAAATATCTAAACATTCCAAACAATGGTGGATAGAAGATTGTAGCTGCTCTCTTGACAATTACAGATCATTAAGAAGTCTCGAGAATTAGAAGAAATTCAAGAAGATCATCAAAGACACCAAGAGATCCTTCTTCAATGACAAAATCCAAGAAGTTGCGAATAAGAGTCATGGTCCCTGGGAGTTGATGAACTGGATTAAAAAAAGAAAACTCCCTGCCATCGAAGCTATTACCTATGATGGACAACCTTATCTCACTCTTAACAGCCTGTGGAATGCACTCCATAATACCTTCAACACTGCTCTCAATCGCCAAGTTGACCTCAACATCATCAACGAAATAGAGCACAAGCCCTCTCAAAACTAGTTTCTGTTCTCCAAAGAAGAATTTAAGTCAGCAATCAGCAAGTGTAGCGACGCATCGGTGCTAGGTCCAGACAAGTTAACTTGGCGTCATCTGAAATTCATCATCAAACACAACTCATGTCTTACTAACATAGTCAACATTGCCGATTCATGTATCAATTTAGGGTACTGGCCTGAATACTTCAAGACTTCATCCACCATCATTATTCCCAAACCCAATAAGCCTTCATACGATAAGCTGAATGCTTTCCATCCCATAGTCCTTCTCAATACTCTAGGCAAACTCATAGAGAAAGTAATCGCTGATAGACTTCAATTTACAGTTGTGAGTAACAATTTTATCCATCTGAGTCAGCTAGGCAGTTTAAAATTCAAGTCAACTTCAGATGCTGGCATCACACTCACCCACATTGTTCGGTTAGGATGGGCCAAAGGGAAATCCACTAGTTCCCTTGCGTTTAACATCTCCCAATTCTTCCTGTCTCTTAACCACAATCTCCTAGTTCACATTCTTGAGAAGGCAGGCTTCGATCCTAGAGTTTCAACCTTCTTTGCGAACTACCTAGTCAAGAGAAGAACAAGTTATATGTGGAACACCTTTTCTTCTTCTATATTTGACATCAACGTCAGAGTGGGTCAAGGATCTGCCCTCTCCCCTATTCTTTCTTCTTTTCTATATACTTAAAAATCTCAAAATTCCTGTTTCTATTCTTTCCTTTGTAGATGATGGTCTCATCATCGCTCAGAACAATTCTTTTGAAGTGTCTAACTCCCAACTTTTCTGTAGTTACAATGTACTTTCTAAATTACTTGACAGTTTTGGCCTTATTATCGAACATTCAAAAACTGAAATTTTCCATTTTAGCAGATCTCAAGGATTATTTAACCCGCCTCCTCTAGACCTCTCCCCTCTTGGAGGACCGATATTATGTCCCAAGGACTCTTGGAAGTACTTGGGTTTCATCTTTGATTACAAGTTAGCCTTCCACAAGTATATCGACCACTACACTAATAAGGCCATATCAACCGTCAAGTGTATGAAACTTCTGGGAAATTTGTTGCAAGGAATCAGCCCTCTTCAAAAGTGTTTGCTATACAGATGCTGTGTTCTCCCTATAGCACTTTACGGCTTTCAGCTATGGTTTTTTAACAAAGTCCCGATCTCATATCATATGAAAATCCTGAACAAGATGCAGAGGAGAGTGGCCATTTGGATCTTAGGCACTTTCAAAACATCACCGTCAGAAGGCATCAAAGCCATTGCTGAAATCATTCCTATAAGATTCCACCTCCAGAAACTTGCTAAAAGATTGCAAATGCGACCCTTCAAGCTCCTGATTAATCACATCTTAAGAAACCTCATGGATGACTCACTCCCTTCGTCCATCTCCCCAAATCCACATTCTATTAGCTCTTTAACCAACTGCCAGAAAACTACAACCAAGGGTCACCTCATTGACTTTTGTACCAAATCTTATGGCATTTTCCCATCTTTCTCACCTCTTAACCAGGAATTTTCTCCTGGTTCTCGCATCATAGATATCTTTCCTGATCACTTTTCTTTTAATTTAGTTACTAAAAAAGATAAAGAAAAAAAAATGACAAAACCCATGCACAAGAACTCAATAATATGGTTCTCTACAACTCTTTGTTACCTCTTACAGCTCTTGTCATAACTGATGCTAGCATCAAAAATGATATTGCTACGTCTATTTTGCATGTCCACATAGCTAATCGGCCGCTCACAAAGACAGTACATCATACCGCATTCATGACTAGCATGGAGGCAGAGCTTTTCACCATCAGGTGTGGCATTAATCAAGCCTACTCCAATGAAGCCATCTCCAAGATCATCGTCATAACTGACTCCATTTACGCTGTGAAAAAAATTTTTGACAGCAGCTCTCATCTCTTTCAATGTCACTCTGCAGCGATTCTTAATGAGTTGCAGAGCTTCTTCATCTCAAACCCCGACAACTCCATCAAATTTTGGGAGTGTCCAAGCCACCTCAAGTGGAGACTCCATCACAATGTTGACAAGAACTCCAAGTCGTTCCTACCAATCCCCATCTTCTCTTGCAAAATTTTCTGGGACTTTTACAAGAAGTCTGACAGTGATAATATCATTAAGCAGTGGAAGATGACGTTCCAAGCTTCTGATGGAAAAGGAAATCAGTTCCTCAAACTTTTAGATGATGATTTTAACACTATTGAACCATCTTACATGAAAGGTGGTCCCTAGCTTCAAGCATTTGGCCTTTCCAACTCGCTATGCGCCCGTGCGATGAGAGCTATCACCAATCATGCTCCCATTGGGGAGTATTGACTAAGATTCTTCCCATACAAGGACTTCTCTTGTCCATGCAACAACTACCCCATCGAATCAAGGAGACACATTCTCCATGAGTGCAAAAGATTCAATGGGTATTGGAACCCTAGAAGAGATTCCCTGAGCTATTTTATTATGTTCTTGGTCGCTAACCCTAATGCTTTCGCATTTACAAACTTGTAGTTTATTTCGCTAAGTAGATCTTAGCTATTTTTTCTCTTTCCTCGTCGATTAGTTCTCCTCTCCATTTCTTTTTCTCTCTCCTAATTTCCTGTTGAACACATCTCTTCTGTATGTAGTTACGAAAGTAGCTACCATGGTCTGCCTTTACATGCCATGTAATAAATTGTCGAATTAAAAAAAAAAAAA
>Ga0157364_1006884_pt1 | contig 11730 bp, 4 predicted proteins | sample AttsexASBM2_FD_111476 | JGI IMG/M metagenome (GOLD analysis project Ga0157364, IMG submission 111476) | Fungus gardens microbial communities from leaf cutter ant in Ribeirão Preto, State of São Paulo, Brazil - Atta sexdens ASBM2 | ecosystem: Host-associated > Fungi > Mycelium > Unclassified ...
AAGCAACAAAGTTCAAGTTCAAAAATGACCAAAAAAAAAAAAAAAAAAAAAGGGAAAAATAACAATAACAAAAAAAAGAAAAAAAAAAAAAAAGAAAAAAAAGAAAAAAAGAGAGAGAGAGAGAGAGAGAGAGAGAGAGAGAAAGAGAGAGAGAGAGAGAGAGAGAGAGAGAGAAAGAGAGAGAGAGAAACGTCATTTATTAAGCACTCTGGAACAAATCCCTTTAACCGCACAGATTGTTTTACAAATTATAACTAAGAATGTAAAGAATTGATCATACATAAAATAAAATATAGGAACAGAAGTAAAATAAAAATAAAAATTTAAAAGTATTTGCGTGTAAATTGGTATTTGTATGTGTGTGCGCGCGCGCGCGTGTGTGTATGGTGTGTGTATGAATGTATGGTTGCGTATGCACATATCCATGAATAAGCTATTAGTATATATATATATTATATAGTGCATGTATGAATATACGTAGAAAAATACATATTACTTTAAATATTACTTGTTCCATGCATTCCGAAAGTCACTCGCAAATTTATTACAGGGCTCATCATAAGCACCAAATTTTATTTAAGATTTATTTTGAATTCTAATTAGTTTGATCACATTTTAATCAAGATTATTAACTTAAAACAAATTCGATTGCTTAATTAATTGTCACTTTGATAACATTTTATAATATTCTTAAAAAAAGAAATTTTTAATTTGTGTATTTATAATAATGAATTTCTTTTAATCTGTAACAAGTATATTTTAAGATTATTATCCAGAAAGAATTCTTCGTTAAAGATCATTATTTAAAAGAAAAAAAGTAAATAGAATAGTCACTTTTCTAAGTAATAAAATATTTTTCTATATATAGTATAATTCATGAGAGAGAGAGAGAGAGGGGGGGAGGGAGGGAGAGAGAGAGAGGGAGAGAGAGGGAGAGAGAGAGAGAGAGAGAGAGAGAGAGCTAAAGGACATGATTCTCTCTATAGTTGGGGACAATCTCTCTGAAATTTGAAGCGCCTCTTACACAAGCCTACTCCTCTATCTCGCTCTCTCTCTCGTTTCCTGGTTTATTACCTCATTACATAACAGCGTAATGTCTATCTAAGAAGCGGTACATATGACCTCGCATGTGACACTGTTGGCTGATAGCGGAACGCTTTCCCTTCATGGCTGGATTGTAAATGTCTCGTAGTATTTACAAGAGCTGTAAAGATTGTAACCGCGACTTAGATTGAGTACCATAGATCCGCTTTGGACGGAAAATGGAAAGGAAGTGCAAAATCACAGCAAAAAATGGAAATCCACCACGATGATTAAAAAATAACTTTGGAAGATAAAAGTGATCCAGATACTCTCGTCCCAATTCGCCCGCAAGGAACAGAAATATCCGACAATATTTGATTTGACCCAGAAACGATATCGAATCGTCTGATTACGTTGAAAGTAGTATTGCAAAGTATGCGCATGTCCAATATTAATAGAAATATCGAAGAAAGGAGAAATGTAATACGGCACGCGTGTGTGTGTATACATATGTATAAGCATTTATTCGGAACCTGTATAAAACGGTTATCTTGACGAAAATATTTCACGATGATGTAACCGAAAAATGTCACGATATATATGTCACGGAAATAATTTAAAATAGAAATAAGATATTAACTCCTTAACAATATAATATTAAATAAAAAAGATATCATTTCCTTACTTTAAAAATAACAAACTAAAAAAATTAAGTTTTTTTTTTAGAAAAAAAAGACAAATGTTTGTTTTCTGTTAAATTTTGTGTAACTTCAAATTATTAACTAATTAAATAATATCGACAAAAAATGTACACTTATTTAAAACCGTCGAATATTATTTTTGTTATTTTAATTTCACAACTCTTAAAGAAAAGCTCTTTTCGAATGATAATTTTGAAATTCTACGAAACTATAACAAATCCGAAATAATTAATCAAAAGTAATTCGAAATATCATCAACAGTTTATATTTATCTTGATCAAACAAAATGACTGAATTCAAAATAAAACAATTTTTTCTTCACATTTTGATCACCAAAATTATTTTAATTCCAAATGTGCACTGTAAAAATCTCTCTTTTTTATGTACAAAAATAACAATTCAAAATGTATTATTCTTATAAAAGATTATATAATCTTTTTAAAAACGTTAAGAACGTTGTTATTTAGCAGATTGTGAAATTAAATTAGATTATTTTTTATGAATGTGACGGAGTAATCTTTATCTTTTATCTCATTCATGATGATAACTAACAAATAGCATTTTTGGAGTTGCATCACTTTTGAAGTAAAAGATCTATATATTCTTTAATATTAAATAAATTAATAAAATAGTTTAGGCATAATATATCGTAATAAAGAGAAAATTTGAATTTTAAATATATAATTAACATTAATTTTTTACGGCGTACGAAATTTCTACGCTTTAATCTTTTAATGCGCATACAACATATTTAATGGATAAAACCATATAGTAAAATTTAAAAAAAATGTAATGCACAGCAGGGAAGCATCCCTAAGGGTATTATTTTAAAAGATAACTTTGAGTAAACTTTCTAAAGTAACTCACTTAATTATTCAATTTAAAGTGTCTATGAGGAAAAAAATACAAATACATAAAGTTACTTTTCGAAAAAGAGTAATTTCAAACTTTTTTTAACTTTTGTTAATCAACTTTGCTCATTTATTAGAACTCATTATTTATATCTGAATCTTTCAATTAAAAAAACGTGTCTACAAGTTATTCATGTAAAGTAATGATTTTATTTCCCTTGGCTTCCCTTGGCTAAGAAATATTGTCGTAATAATTTATTCTTGTTTTGGTATTTTTACACAATAGAATAGTTGATCGAAAAAAAACTACTTCACTGTAAAACGTTTTTGTTGACTGAGAATATCAACGTTATATACACTTATGTCTGACTACCATTCATATGAATTATTCATTTTAAGAATGTGTATCTAATTTTAAAACATAACAAAATCAATATGGATTTAAACATACAAAATACAAAATTTCGATTGTAGCAAAATTTACAAAATTGATCTTTTATCACTGTCGATTCTTGATTATTATTTGATATTCTTAATTACCATATATATATATATTAATTATTCAGATTATGCAATAAAATGAAAGAGAAAGAGAGAGAGAGAGAGAGAGAGAGAGAGAGAGAGAGAGAACTCTGTGTATTAATTATTAATTATCACTTATTTCTCTGCTTCTTATCGTTTTCTATCATATCAAATATATATTTATATTTATATAACAGAGTTTTCTTCTTTTATTATCATTATGAAAAGCTCACTCTATACTTCATTTTATAAAATATAGAAATATGCTATACAAAGCGAGAGCCGAAGGCTCAATCTAATGTCGAGGGTCAGATATTTAATAGTTCCGGTTCGTTGGAGTGATATCTGATATTTAAGATTATTACTCACACTCCTAGCTCATAAATTTTAAATGAGCATTGCTTCTGCCGCAGTTACTCTGCAGTGCACCTTCCCCGATGCACCTAAACAGAAGGACTCTATGACTCCGTTCTCTCGAGTTTCCGGCAGGTCGTGTGATCGGCAACTTGCGGAAACCGAGAGTACTTCCCCAAGTTTGCGGCGTAGTCTTAACGAGGCAAGACCTCCCCGCAGCCGAAACGACTCATCGAGCCATGGCTTTCGGGTTAAGACGCCCTTTACAAACTGGATTTCATACGTGCGAACGTCCGCCGGTTAGTTGAGTCGCCACAGCTGTCCCAAAGTAAATCGACTTACGAGACAATTTGTTTAACCGTTTAAACTATATCTTATTCTTTGTTTTTAATCGATTAACAATTTAAACTTATGATTGATATTCCAACACCACAAATCTTGTAAAAACTTTAGCCCAATGATAACTTACAACATACTGTAAATAAATTATACTTTTGGTAAATAAAAAAAATCAATTTATCAACCGAATAACCAGATGTTAGTGAATTAATAAATTTTTAGTATATTAAAATATGCGTTTACCACGTTACGAGAAAAATTTCTGATATTTGTATTCATAACTACATCTCTCTCATTACACGTTATGAATTATGATATTGCTATAATATTAATATAATAATAATTAGACATATAAAGTGTCTCATTTTAATTGCCCCAGGCAAATATCTTGAAAAATACGTAAGATATGAACGAATGTTTCAGGTGGAAGTAAAACAGGAGGACAATTCGAACACATTATTTTTTGTCTAGGTGAAGATGCTAAAAAGATATGAAAGTCATCTCCACTTTTTTAAATGGAATTGTATGATTTTTTTTTACACAATATGATTTCTCTAATTATTCTCTGCATAGAAAAATATTAAGGTAGAGATATAAAAAAATCAATTGTTTATGTTTATGAAATGTGTCAAAAGATAAATTGTTTTATATCTTCGTTTAGTGTATATTGACATAAAATGTTAAATAACTCGTAAAGTGTTAATTTTTTTGTAATTGCACATTAATATTTTTATTAACGGAATAATGAGATGAATCAATTGGTGGAAAGAAAATACATAGTTGCTTATTTAAAAAATTATTCATTTTGCATATTTTTATGTATATTTTTTTAAAGTAATTATGTATTTCCTTTACACCATTGATTCAACTCATTAGTCTGTTTATTAAGGTATAATTATAAAAAAAATTAATAGTTTATGAGTTATTTAACATTTTATGTCAATTATGTATCAAAATAAATTATAAAATAAATATCTCGTGAACTATTGGTTTTTTATATCATGCATCTTAATACTTTTATATAGAATAATTAGAGGAATTACGTAAAATTAGAGGAATTATGTAAAAAAATCATACAATTCCATTTAAAAAAATGAAATCGCCTTCCTTTTGATGCTAGAAGAAAAACAATATGACCAAAATACGTTCCTCTCGAAACCGTTTCACTTCCATCTGAAACATTTGTTCGTATTTCTTAAGAAATTTTCCTGGAGTGATTATATGGGGCATTCTTCATATAGTTTTATTGATATGATTGCTCTAAAAACTATAAGATTAATTATAGAAGAAAAAATTACAAGATTATCGTAATATATAATTATAATTATAATTATTTTTCTCTTACGATCAGTGTAGATATTGTAACAATTATTTCACTATTATAAATATGTATATCTATCAACATATTGTCACAAATCAAAATTTTCTAGCTATAAATTTATACTTAAAATATTCTAGATCCTTTTCTAGATATTTATCTAAAATCATCTCTCTAACAAATAATTATAAAGCATCATACATATTTCTAACAGAAGTATCGGCATTGTCATTATATATATATATATATATATATATATATATATATATGTATATATATATATATATATATATATATATTTATATATAGGGTGTTCCAAATTTAAACCAAACTTCGGGAGCGAGTAGGGAATCATTAAACTAAGAAAAAAATACTCTTTAGAGATATACTCATTTTTGTTTCATTTTTTTGAAATTTCACCATTAAAAGAATGAAACATCTTTTAGATTCGAGTCTTTCTTTTTTTTTTAAATTACGTACAAAGATTATAAAAATATAATAATAAGTATAAAATATAATATAATAAACCTTTCTTTATAACTTCGCACTTACTGTTATTTTACTAACCGTTTGTAGAACTTTCTTCCTTCAATATTACCTTCCAATATCTCGTTCTTCGATATCGCTTCATTTAAACGCGCGTGCCGCACGGCCATTATGGAATGTTTAATTAAAAAGCCATAAGTACATACACGGCGTTACATCATTGCACATTTGCGCAATAGGATTATAAAGAGTTTTGCAAAAATGCCATTTCGCATGCATCAAGGTAGAATTAATTAAAACGGACGAGGAGTATACGTGTCCTCTTATCTCGAAATTCGCAATTTACAGCGCGAAAAGAGTTAATTCAGTTTACTTTTAATATCTCACACACGAGCTCGCACTCGCGCATAATCTAAAAATATTTCGAATTCTATACGCGCACGAATCTCGACTTTATGATACACCCAACAAAGCGGTTGCGTTTTTATTTACTTAGAGCGTTCAACGTTTTCTCCCTCCTTTTAGCCTTTTATTACCTAGTCTTCACCATTGCGCCTCATAATATCATTGACATAGCGAGAGAATGGAAAGCACATAATTGTCATCTGAATACACGAGCTCTGTTGTAGATATATAACATTCCGCATTAAAATTTACCTCGACGTTGTATGTTGCAACGCGTGTTTTTATTCGAACGATAATTATTTAAAACCGCATGATGTTCACGATCGGACGAATTCTGTTTCCAATTACAATCGGAATTGCGCGCATGTAAAGCGGAAGGATATCGGTTGCCTCCTCTAGAAACTCGCCAGGAACTCGTAAATAGAACTGATTTCACGCTCGTGTTCGCAAGCAATTCACAAACGCACAAACGCAATCCGCAGTTCACGTACAAAGGAAGATTTGAAATCTCGCGACTTTGCGCGATGGTATTTAGTTTAGCAGAACCGCCAGGCTTCCGATATTCTCATCCGCAAATCCGACCGAGAAACTTGAAATTTTCTCCCAAGCGCTTCGCGGCACGCAGCAACGCAGAGTAGAGGCATTCCTGAGATTCCTGCTTACCTCGCGATCGTTCGACAGGTATTTGACGGGCCGTATTTCGTATGTCGGAATAGCTCAATCATGGTGATCATCATTCACGTTTCATTGCCGTTGATTCGTGCAATTGAAACCGAGACTTCGTTCCGAGTCAGAATCGAAAGAGAGCAGCTATTACCAGTGAAATTGAGATGGTATAATTAAGCGGCGATCGCGAACCGCACTGGATAATAACAAAAACCACAAATCTGAATGTACCTGCAATGCACTATTGAAATGTACGAAATGCACTAGAAATATTGGCATTTACTTCTGTATTCTTAACCTGGCGCGAACTAGATGATAAAGTACCTAATCTAAAAGTACCCAAATCTAAAAGTATTTCATAAGATACAACGGATCTCCCACTAAATAAAGACTACAAATAAAATATTCAGAATTATAAGAAAATAAGAAATGTTTATTAAAATTTTAATCAAATTAGTAACAATTTTAAACATTAAAGAGATCAATGTGTCGGATATGATATACCCCACCTAGTTCACATCGGATTAAGATCGATTTCTCACAACTTTTTATTAGCTTCGACATATTTGGAACTAAATAATACATATATCCTCTTGAAATAAAGATCTCTTAAAATAAAGATCTCTTGAAATAAAAATCTTTCTTATGGGTTAAAATAATTTCTTTTTTCAATTTTTGTAGTGTTTCTAACTTGAGAAAATCCTAAAGTTCTCTTCGTCATCTGTCATTGACGCATTATTTCACACTATTATAACACATTATTTCACACTATTATAACACATTATTTCACACTATTATAACACTATTATAACACTGTATAACACGGATTTTAAACCATAAACAGAACCAAGTGATTCTTATAGATTTTTGTCATTGAAAACGAATCAATAAATGAAATTGCACTATCACGTCACAAATTTTCGAAAAAATTAAAGCTAAAAAAAAAGATGCCAAAAATGACATTTTGAGCTAAAAATGTAACATGATAGAGCAATTTCATTTATGAATTCGTTTTTAACAACAAAAAATTTATAAGAGAACTTCTACTTTATTGATAGCTTTGCTATGCAAAAAGCTATATTATAGTTACAATTAAAAAGAGAGAACTTAAATTCGTAGATATAAATATGACTTATACAATTTGAATAATCACCTGTTTTGTATTTTTTTACAATAAATGGGAAAGCGAAAAATAAGCGCGATGCGCTATTTATATTCATTCTTTCCGCAGATAATATAATGTTATATTATCCTTCAAATCAGATTTTTATTAATTTTAAGCAATAATTGTTAAAACAAATTGTATATGATAATTTTGATTTTAGATTTATAATGAGCGATTTCACAAACTACTACATGCAAATGATTGCATAAGCAGACCTCAAACTATCATATATTTATCTACCTACGGATTTAAGTTCCCTTCTTTCACTATAACTGTTGTTTCTTATATGAAGTTGCCAATAAAGTAAATGACTGTTACAAATTCTTTTATAACTGAAAACGAATCCTCACATGAAGCTACTCTATCACGTTTTTGAGATATTTTAATTCAGAAGAACTAAAAAATGTCATTTTTGGTATATTTAGAATCAATTTTCTCAAAAATCTGACGTGATAAAATAATTTTATTTAAGAACTCATTAAGAACTTTTCAACGAAAAATTTATCAGAATTATTTAGTCCCGTTCGTGATCTAGAAAAAAGTTTAAATTTATCAAATAATGTGGCATGATTACCTACAATAACTTTGGTTCCTCAAAGTGATTTTTGAAAGCATTTTTAGTGATACGTACGAAGAAAATAGTAAAAAATTCTCTAACAGATATCAAAACTAATAAACAGAAAAAACAACTTACAACAAAAACTTACAAACAGAAAAAATGGAGTAGACTTTCGCATGAAAAGTACGTTTTTTCTGTGTAACTACAATATAATTTTTCATATTAGATATTTAAGCTTAAATCTAAGAACTCAACATTATTTGTGTAATGTAATTTCAAACCAAGATTGTCTTATAAATACAAAATATAAAATTTGTATATAAAGCAAACATTATTACGAGTTGACAACAAAACTTTATTTTCTAATTTTTGTTCTTGGCAAAAAATTGACTGACTTGAACTACATTATCATTTACTTTAATTGCATAAGATAGATGACCTTGGATCCCCTTAAAGAATCTGATCTCTATTTTCTAATTGTCTATCAGATTTAAAAATTCTTTTCTAATTAAAGTATAATAACGCAATGAAAAACTAGTCAATTTTATGTCAGAAACGAAAAAGATGTAAGAAATTTAGATCTGTTTTATCTATTCTTAATTCAAAATAATGTTTAGAGCTGTCAATTTGTATAAATATTTGTTTCATATAAAAATTCTACAGTGTATTTGTACAAAATGAGAACGGTTTAGACTGCAAATTATATAAACAATTTTGAATTCTTAAAATTCGACTTGGGCTGGTATTCATTTAATTCGGTAAATATTCATAAAAAGTCAGTACCTTCAAAAATCAATGACCTTGATTGTCAAGGTTACGACCATGAGTAAATTTTTCTTCCAATTTTTCTTTCAAATTTTAGCTGTCGCTCATTAAAAAAGTCGCTCGTTTGTTAAAAAGTTATTAACAAAAAGGTTTGAAAAAAATAATATCTTATTTTTGCTATATACACTGCTCAAAAAAATTATGGCATAGAAAATTGTGAGCAAAAATTTTGATTAACTTTAACTAATGATAATTTTGCGAAAAATTATTGTAGGATAAAGTTTTTTTTTATATTAAAGCTTGAAATCTCTATTTAAAATTATGGACAGATTTAAAGTTTGATGCACCCCTGTAACTCTCAAAATATAAGAATGTGTTTGTCATATTAATTGCAAAATTTGGATGGAATACACGGACTTTGTAAAATTTTTTGGGAGAATGCCATTTGCAGCGGCGTAAAGTTCGAATTTAAAAAAACGAGTTGCTGCGATTTTTTTTCGCAAAGTTACAGCACTTTAAAGTTACCCTTGCATTTTTGTCATATACTACCAATATTACCTACATTACCGGATATGCACTACGATGAGATTGCTGAATGGATATTGCACATCGTGTTTCTGCATGTAGATTTTGCACATCGTGTTTTTGCGTGTAAATTTCAGTAGCGCGTGTTGCCTCCGCGTTACTCAATTACTGCTTGCAATCGATTCCTCATATTAATATAGGCTCTAATTTCTTCCTGCGGAATGTCATTCTAGATTTGTACTAAAGCTTGTGATAAGTCTCTGAGATTGACAAATTGTCTTGTCAAATCTTTTAATCTATGATCCATTATCTAATACAAAATCTGTCCAGTAATCTCGTCGTGGTGCATATGCGTAATACAGATAAGTATCGGTAGTATATGTCAAAAATTCAAGAGTAACTTTAAGATGCTGTAATTTTGCGAAAAAATGTGCAGCAACTCGATTTTTTTAATTTTAGGAGATAGTTCGAATTTTACGTCGCTGCAAATGGAGTATTCTCCAAAAAAATTTTACAGTGTCCGTGTTTTCCGTCAAACGATGCAATTTTCAATATGACAAACACACTTTCATATTTTGAAAGTTACAGTGGCAGAGATGTAACAAACTTAAAATCTGATCATAGAGTCTTAAAGTAGAGATTTCAAATTTTAATTTAAAATAAAAATATTATTAAACTACGTTATATAATTACGATAATTTTTCGTTAACGATAAAGTTATCGTTAGTCAAAGTTGGCTAATTTTTGCTTACAATTTTTCTATGCCATAATTTTTTTGAACAGTGTATAATATTAAAAACTATTCTATATCTTTCCTTGCTTACGTAATGGTTTTTTACGAGAAGGGAATTCCATCCTACTTCCCCCTTGTCACTTTTTTCTAAAAAGTATTCTCACAAACTGAAGATAAGTTTGTTAATGCTTATATTACAATAACGCTTAGTAATGTTGCATGAACAATATTATGCAAATAAATTGCAATTTCTAACTTGTTTTTTGCTATGGAAAGATTTTGTTTGTCATATGATGACAGGTAATGAGGAATATATCGAAAGTGAAGAATATGGAATAGATTCCATATTCTATTATTAGCTACTTATTCGTGCTCAGGTAAATTAAATTGTAGGATATATTCCACACATTACCAGCTTATTTGCGATTATAGGTTATAAGTTATATTTCATATTAGCTTATTTGCTAGTTTGTGTCCAGTGATGTTATTATATTTTCTGTGTTATAGTACAATAAAAATGTAAATTATTTTTAATTGTTTTTCTTGATTGGTTTACATAAATAAACAAATTTGGACTTCACTTATTGTGTTATTTGTTATTATTATCTAAATTTCATCATTATTGCATATTACATCCTATTTTTTAGACCTTCCCATTTTCATTTTTTTTACACTTTTCATTTTTTTATTAATATCGACGTTGGACTTAAATTTTGGCAACCTTCATTTATTGGACATTGTAGCGAACATAATTCTCAAAAATTCTGTGTAAATTAAAAATTTTTTATGTTTTTGTATATATTTACATAGGAGTAATGTTAATTTAAAAAACACTATTCCACATTCTCTGCTTTTATTCTAAAAAAATGGAAAAAATGGTTTTGACCTATATAAAAATTTAAACCTACAGATTTGAATATAATTTTGTTGGACTCAAAGTAATTATGTAGATATTATAAAGATGATTGACAGAACATCGACATCTTTTAAATATTGCTCCTCTTTTCTATAAATATTTTGATGATCCAACAAAAATTATTTTTATATCTATATCTAACTAAATTTTTAGATAATTCAACAAAATCGTTCTTTTCGTGTAGATATGAATGTATAAATGTATATATCTATCTGATCGTCCGCTACATGTTGAGTTCAAATTTGCTAAACTCAAATGATTACGCGGATCACTCAATTCCTGTGGCCGGGGGGGGGGGGGGCATTTTGGGGGAAAAATACAGTTTTTTTTTCGTTTTAAAGTTATTTGAGTAAAAAAGGTTTATATTTTTCCAAAAATATAAAACATTAATATTTTTTAAAT
>Ga0157364_1006885_pt1 | contig 11729 bp, 3 predicted proteins | sample AttsexASBM2_FD_111476 | JGI IMG/M metagenome (GOLD analysis project Ga0157364, IMG submission 111476) | Fungus gardens microbial communities from leaf cutter ant in Ribeirão Preto, State of São Paulo, Brazil - Atta sexdens ASBM2 | ecosystem: Host-associated > Fungi > Mycelium > Unclassified ...
CTTCTCCAGAATAAAAGAAAAAACGCAAATACTTTTGGAAAAATACATATTGATAAGAAAATCCCCAAAAATTGTAAATTACAGTTTTCTGTTATCATGTAGATTCGCTTCACATATACATAAATGAATGCAAGGATACATAAAAAGTACTTTCCCATATTTGAGTAATTTATAAGAATATCATGAGACCTTCAAATTATGATTTTACAAGAGAAATGGCTTGAGAAATACGAGTGTACATAACCTCGCATTCATATGATATATAGAATATATAGAATATAGCAGAGAAATGTACGTAACGTTTTACTTAATGATTTTGCTTAATGTGTGTAATGTTTTAATTAATGTATATAACGTTTTCTTGATGTACGTAATGTATTTTATTTGAAATTAAAAGTCTATTTTATCGACACCGAACAAATTCGGCTGTCGCTCCAGCATTCCCTTAATATTAGAGAATGTCGGTCGGTCGTTCTTTCCGATTTCGTGCGTCCAACGCTTGTCCTCTCAAGTCTATCAAACTTTATATAAATTTGTAAAATTGTGAAAGTTATGATAAATAATACTTGAAATATATCAAGTATATACGATAGTTAGTTGATATCAACTTATTGATTCATAATAAAATTTTTCATTATAAAATGTATATGGAAATTGAATCAGAACATTCAAAACCCGATTTATAAACACTGAAATAAATTTTCACATCGTATACAACACGTAGAAGCCAATAAATTAATTATGTACCAACAAACAAAGTTATTTATAGAAACAGTTGAGTTTTCAACCTATTTACTATGGCTTTCTTTACTCACAATCAGTATGATGAGTATTATTTACTATATAAAAACTAAATAAAAAAATTTTAATATGCATATCTTTTCTCGTTCTTATTTTGACTAAATTGTTCATAGTCAGACTTTATTATAGAGTCTTCATTAATTTATGTGTCTCAACTTCCTCAGTTTGATCACAATTTTCTAATGAAACTGAATAGAAATACCTTGGCAGTATTGGGTCTGGACAATTACGTGCTTCAAATGCTTATAATCATTTTATTTTTATTGTTTATTAAACGTAAAACAAAAATAGAAGCGTCCAAACTTAACGCATTTTTCATATTTTTATATTTTTATATATATTTTATTATTTTTCCTTCCAATCCATACAATACACTTTATTCGAGGAACATTCTAAAAACATCTATAAAACGTAGAGAAGTCTTTTGGATATCCCTTGAAAATTTGTACTGTATGGAGATCTCTTTGATTTGACATCGTAAAAATCGCATGGCGAGAGAATTAATGGAAGCCGAGATAAGAGATGACATAATTCGCTACTGCGAGCTCTGCTCAGACTTGAAGTAGATTTATCCGCTAACAATAGAACAAGTAATTCCTCTTTAAACTTAGAGGCCTAGACTTCTTAGCTTCGATGCGATTCTAAACCAGTTCGGAATCCGTGCTCCAGCGCGAAATCGCGCCTCAAGACTCCTCACGGCGATACACGATCACGTCCGATCGATTAAGCTCAACGTTGCCACGAAAGAGGCAGTAACTTTACGCGTACACAGACATAAATTACAACGAGACTCTCAAATGTTAGCAAGTTCGCGGAGTCTCGACATAGCTCATACAGACAATCGTTTAGGAGCGATAGGCGCAATGCAAAAATCTACCCTAACAACGTACCTGTTTGCATTCCTGTCAGCACTATATGCGGGGCCTGTATGCAATACCTGCAAACAGCAGCACCAACACGCATACGAACTCACGAAGTCATGGCACACGTTAGGAAGAACGGTTGAGCTCGCGCGGCGAGATGAAGCGCCGCCGCGTTGCATCTAGCAATACAAACGAGAACGAAAACGGCGCTTCTCGGTTTCTTTCTCAAACAACGAGAGGAGCGTCTGTGGACGAGTAAAGAGCAGCGGGGAAGCGAGAGCCGAGCGGAGGAGTGCAGAGGGAATAAGGTGTAATCACTTTAATGAATAGTCGCCCCGCGTAATTACGGTGAGGCTTCCAGCTAGGACAACAGGTTCGCGTATACGTATGCGAGCGGACATTTTGACGCGCTTGGATTCAGGAGTCAAGGAGAAGACAAAGCGGAAAGGACAGAAAGAAATATATAAAGACGTTCATTAATATTATAGAGCAAACCCTTTCAAAACATAAAAAAATCGAAAATATAAGAAAAGAAAATAATGATAACAAAAATAATACAATACGATATAAAAATAAAATAAAAATATAAAATAAATAGAGAAAGAAGAAAAGAAGATGACTCGATTAGTATCTTGCTTATCGAGGAACAATCTGAATAACTTTTAATTGTAAAATTAAATTCCAAATTAAATTCCAAATTAAAAGCTAAATTAAGATAAATAATTAAAAATTAAATTTAGATTGAACTTTATAATAATGCTTTAAATTAAGTTAGTAAATATCTAGTCTCTAAACTTACGAATCACTTTATATATTTTTTTATAGATATATTTTTATATATCTTATCTTTATTTATTTTTATTAATTTTTTTATAATTTTATTTTTAAGATTAAAATAATTTCTAAGATTAAAATTAATTCTTAAATTAAAAAAAATTATATTAAGACAAGATTAAAAATTAAATTAAGATTGGATCTTAAATCAATAAAAATTTTTTAAATTATTTAATAAATACGTGATCTCTAAAACTACATCAAATTATCTCTGGATTTCAAAATTACTCGAACACTTGGTTCAATGATCGGATTGATTCCGATTTTAAACTCTCGATCGAGTTACGAAGAGAAAACATCATACGATATAATGTTTTCTAGTCGTTGACCGAGTTTTTACTGTGACTGTTCGTAACTCACCTATTTGCACGGTTACTAGAATACTCAAAGGTAGCTTATGGTATGCTATAGGGATCGCAAAAGCCCGTCAGCGATTGAAAAAGTGAATCGAATCAATCGGAGGATCTTGGTGTAGGTGACTCAGAGGGCCAACGAAATTCTCTGCATTACTATCATTCTAAATAAACTATATAATTCCGTATGCATTCGGTGAATATTCAACGATGAAAGCAATTTGAATTAAATCGTACAAACAAAAATTTTACTCTCTAGATCGACCTTTAAACATAATTCTTAAATATTCGGTAAATATTGAAGATTTAAAAGCCTAAAGCGATGACGGTTTAGAATATAAAAGAACGCTAATAGGCTTGAAAAAAAAGGAGCGATACGATCAGGGTATCCGCATAGCAAAGTACGACATCCATCAATCGCTCGAATGATTGATCCGTCGATGATTATCCGAGACGAAGGATACTCTCACGAGACTAGGAACAGCTTTCGATGCTTAATCTCGTACCTGAGAACTGTCTCGATCCGGAAGACAGTCTCCGCGCCGTATATAAGTGTTCTACGATTTTCTACGTTTGATTTGCACTACGATGGGGGAATCGTAGAATCGAGCTGAAGAACGGAATTACACGATTTGCCGCACGATTCCCTCGTCCGTGCAAGGGATATACCATACACCATCGATAGGTCGCCGGTCGAGAGACCATCGAGGTCGCTAGCCCGTGGCATAAAAGCCGTGGAAGAAGACGAAGAAGAAGTATGAGGTACTGCCGCGCGTAACGTCTAATAACCGAGTATCATGGTATCATCCCAGTACGGAAGAAGGGGACGAAGGGGGATTTCTACGATTCGAGATCTCGATCCGTGGATCTGTCTAATGTGGGCCAACCACGCGAACCTATCATAACCTGGGCCAACCTCGGCCCGGCATAACCACATGTTTGTCCAGATAACCTCCTCGCGACTATCTCTTTCTCTCTTCCCTATCTCTTCTTACTTTCCTCCATTACCTCGTCGCTTCTTCCCAATGCTATCTTACCACCCTGGATTTCTTCCCGAAATTTGCATTTCTACGAGTGCCGCTTCTGTTCCCGTAGCGGTTAATGCCGACTGTATTCAATGAATTATCCGGCGCGAAAAATCTGAAAACAATGCTGATTGCGTCGCTGACGGAAGTGTTCTTTCACTCAGCGAACGATCGAACTGGTAATTCGTACTTTGGTATTATTACTTCTTGAAATACCAGTAATGCCTATATTACAAGATGTCATATGATTATTGATGTATCATATTTATGCGTGCGGCAACATTTATAGATATTGTCATTAGCTTTTAAAAGTCTAAATTACTTCACATTTTTATCAATTAACAATAATTAATATAAAGTCTAATATCTATAATATTGCAGTCTTTACTTTTTGTTTCGTGCTTGTTATTTTTTGCCTTTTTGCCTCGTACTTTATTTCCTCTTTTCTGTCGCTCGAGAAAAGTTAACGAACTTCGGAAGAGACAAGAACATGATTGTCGATAAAACGATTATAAAGAGGGGAAAAAGGTAAAAGATAAAAAGCAAAAAATAAAAAATAAAAAAACATATTGTAAATCAAGGCAATATATTAAAAGCAATATATACTTGCATTTTTTTTTTATTATTTTCTCTGTAAAACTGGTATCGTCAGAAAAAAACTCGAATCCCTTAAAACAGATATATTTAATATGACAAATAATCGAATGTTGCAAAAAATATAAGAGTTTGGATATTTTTACAAAGGACGAACGCGTTGACAAGATAATTGGGCACAGAGGATGACGAAAAGTCAGTATCATCTGAAGATACAAAGACCAACCAGAGATCCAATTAATCTAATCTACACCAAAACGTTGAGGAAACAAAGCCGTATGTAGTTTTATACGTGTCATCCAATCGAGACGGAGAGCTCTCGGTACCTTCATCAGCCATCTGGTTTCGTAGGGAACGAAACACTGAGAAAATACAGTATCTTCGTAGAGAGATCGGTCCAATCAAGAACTACTCCCTCAGAGCCGAGTCCAGAACTGAGGGATAATTTTTGCTGTGCGCAAGCGTTGATCGTGCAAGCGTGATTCTTCACCTCGGACATGCTACATCGGTGTTGCGATCGGTGTGCGTAACACACGCGCTCGCATCGGACACGCCTGCGCCTCCTTATACCCACACCCGGTCAGTGCACACCCCCGACAATAATGTAAACAAAATGGTACCACTATTTCATTGGTAACCCGATACCCCTGCGTTGAACCCACACACATCGCCTCCACCGTCGCTCCTTCTATTTCTGCATTCTTTCTTCTTTCTCTCTTCCTCTTTCTTCTTCTTCTTCTTCTTCTTTTGCGTCTCCTTCATCTTCTACCTTGTGCTCTTCAGTTATGCTTCTTTACCGTATTCTTTGGAAGAATTTTTTTTTATCTAGTGCTACACAAAAAAATATTTATTTTGCTAAATTGCTTACGTAAATAAAATCAATAAGTAAATAACTTTAATGTTACCATTTTGAATCTTGAGGGTAAAACTAAAGTTATTTATTGACTCACTTATTATGAATCACAAAATATTTCCTTCCTGAGATATTTTATCAATATTTCTCAAATTATTGAATAAAAAGTAATTAAATATAAAAAGTAATTAAATATAAGTAGATATTGTAAACTATAATAAGTTTTCAATTTATTCTTTCATTTGATCTTTCTCGATTGTATCCGTCAATTTTCTAAGAGATTTTTCGAATTACGCAGATAATACCTGTTTCTCTCAACTTAATGTGCGCGTCATTATTCCGCAACGAGTCGAATCCGCAACCGATTGTTCTCTCGAGCTATTCTTCATTCCATATTTGATCCCACTTTCCGCGAACGCTCAAGTCAAATGACAGAAATGACAGAGGTTGTTGCCCGGGGCGGACTCTACCAATTGCTGTGATGTTTATTCGTTCAATTACGAATGCATCCCTTGATGGGAACTTGTTATACTGGAATACTAGACAATCATGTTTGACTGCAATGATACAGGCGAGAAATTGCATACTCTTTTCTTAGAGTACATCTTCAATTACACTATCCGTTTTATCAACTTGTATATAGATCTGATGTATAGATAAAATAATTGACTTCGATAAACCAAGGGTTTTTCATGTTTTTATAATTCGAATATTAGAACGAATCGATCGCGACAGCCATCAACATGTAGACGAGTATTAACGAATTAATATTTAACAACGTACAACAAAATAATCACGCGTAGCTACTAATAATTAGGTGATTAATTTCCAAGAAAGTCGAACGTCTCAATGTAAATCGGAACGATCATACATTCACTCGTCTTACATACTAATTTGGCGAACGGCGTGCGACTCGTTTAATCGGTAACACGTTTGACCGCTCGATCGATCGATCACAAAGACGAGAGAAGAAGGTGCAGGAACTGGCTCGACGTCGTATAACGAAGCGAACGAAAGAAGCCAAGATGCAGACATAAGAAAATATAACAGGAGGAGATCCAGGGAATTGGTCGCTCGACAGCGAACGACAATCGATCGACAGATTTCGTCGCGGCCGCTTAATTCAACTTTAATTTGGACTTTACGAGTGTCGTTACCTGATCGGCTCGGTGGTCCTATCGCTTGGTCCTGGCCGGTGGATTTATTTATTTTGTAGCATACATCCGCGAAAAAGGATCTTGTCGCTCGCATGTTATTCAAATGCAAACAACGCCCAGCGAGATATCGACCTGATCGGGTGACTTATTAGCGCCGCAAATAGCAGATCTTTTATAGAGGAAAGTCCCAGGATATCGAATGACTTTTTGAAAGATTTTGTTTAATGTGGATTATCTATCGATTCAAGACGCGAAATTGTTACGCGACATGAACTCGATTGATATAAATATGAGCAAATATATACAAAATAGTTTTATGTTTTTTACATTTTGTTATCATGTAGTGCAGCGTAACAAATTACTTTATAATTTCACAGTGTTGGTCCAACCGTCCGTGTATCACTTCGTTCTTCTATCCATCCGTCTGTCCATACGTCTATTCGTCCGTCAATAATCTGTCCAAGGTTTCTTAAACACTTAACTTTTTCAAATTCTGTTTTCGACAATAAGTACTTTAATTCCATCGAGATAAAATATCAGCAAATCAATTAACCATAAAGATCAAAGGTCAATGAGATTGTTAGTAACGTAAACCAAAAGGAGTTTAAAATGCTATTTTAAGAGATTTATAATGCATATTTTGGCATTTTTAACGAAGTTTTTCTAATAGTTGCCAGAATTTTCGCTGCACTGCTTAGTTACATTACAAAGGACTTATTTTAATATTTTCATTATGTTCTATCTTATATTTTTTTTTAAGTCTGGACCAGCGTGCAGGTTTGGTGTTTACTTCCAACCGCATTCCGCTGGCATCCCACTTGACCGATACAATACAATTACGATGCTGATGCTGGAACATGAAGTTTCGCGCAAGCGGAAAAGAAAAATTCGAGACGTTGGCCCGCGTCCGGACAGGCCTCGCGACACGCGTGGAACATTTGTCAGACACTTTAGGACCTGTCGGGCCATTGTTTTCCCATTGATTCCGACTTGGAAAGCATGACTTTAACCGGTGTTTTACACGCTCGGTTCCTGGAACCGGATCCTCCATCTGGGATCCCAGGCTTGTGGCATCCAAGTCATAGGCCCGACGGGCTCAGGAAGAAAAGAGAGAGAACGGACGCGTGAGACAAGTGACGGAGCGAGAGGAGGCGTAGCGGGGGCAGGTATACATGCCCCGGGATTCCGGGCCCATTTCGCCTGTCAGGCCCAATTCCGTTTGGGTCCAGGAACCTTGGAGCGCTCTGTTCGACGCTGCAGTTTATGGCCATCATTACCTCGATCGGCCTCGAGTTGGATTAAACGATTTGTTCGTGTGCACGTTCTACTTTATTGGCTGACGTCTCCTACGTGATACTTAATGTTACGCCGGTCTGACGCGGCGCGATATAAAATTTGGTCCCGTCTCTTCACTAAACGTTCAGTCGTGATAATCTTGAGTGGACAGATGGTAATTATACGAAGCATAATTATCGTAGAATTGTGAACCAATGATTTACGTTCTGAATCAACATTAAAGTATCAACTAAGCTAGTTATATTTAATAACTCAATGACTTTAATTTTATATTGTATACTTTTAGGCATTAATTTGTAAATCAGTACACAGATATGTAAAAAATACTATGTATAATATATGTATATGAGAAAAAAAACATAAGTTGAGTAATTGAGCAATTAGTCATCATTTCATAAATAATTAATTTTTATTATTATTATTGCTCATTATTATTCTATTTCTTCCATTGCACCCGTGAAATAATCAGTGAATACAAATCAGTGAGAGTTAATAGGTTCGAAGACGATTGAACAGAGATGAGATACACAGCTCTTCAATTGTCCGGGCATCAAGCACTTCCTGCAAAAGGTAGAAGACCTGCGTGTCCGAACTTCTTCATCCTGTGGCCTGCGCGACCACTTATCTTCCCTAATTTACGTAGCTTGTTTCGTTCAGCGATGCTGAACGACGTTTCGTGTCGTTAAACACCTCCTGCGCCAAATTTGAATGACAATGTATCCGTCCACGTCGAGTAGGTTACTCTCTCTTCTTTGTACCATACAAGACTCACCCTAATTGTAATTAATCGTCTCGCGACCTTATCTTCGCAGTTTAGCCCAGTCAGATCGACCTGAATTCGCCGAAGCTATAAATTCTCATCGTAATGGCCGCGTTTTACGTCACGTACGTATTTTCACTTCTCACAACAATGCATGGCGTATCATAAGTACCTCGTTAACGCGCTCATTGACATACATTAATTATAGCGTACGCGCGCTATCCACAAATTTGCATACACGATCATTTTGCGTGATACGCACCGCGATACCGTCCCTCACATCATATTCGTTCCAAGTACTATATCAAACGCTATCCGTTCCTCGTGATACGTAACTAAGTTTACGTCACCTGCAGCACGAACGAGGTAAAACTCGTCGTAGTCACGCGATTGCAGCCTGCAGTTGCGTCTTCGACGATGTTGCGTCCCGCGCGATCCAGTTGGTGTCATCTGCGACTCGCGTAGTAAATGAAAACGACCGTTCCGCTAACTTTTCCGACGGCCGTCCGTTCCGCGACGAGCTTTGTATCCGCGCTCGTTGAGTACCGGTTTTTGACGAGGTAAGAAAGATCGCGAAAGGTACCTACTTGTCTTCTTTCTTCATTTGCGATTTGCCGCGTTTCTTTCCTCTTCTTCCTCGCTTTAATTTTAACTTCTCATTTTTTTTCTCTCTTCCTCTCCGTCTCGCAGGACGAATTTGCATCCGTTTCATCCATCTGGCCCCACAAAAACGTTCGATTTTGACAGTCGCAACATTGTAGCACGCATCGCGGATCTGTCTCGTTATCCATCTCGTTCATGATTGACAAGACAAATTGCGGACTGGAACTGCAAACGATGTAAGTGCCAGAAATATAATTCGTACTGTCCATACTTTTCGTATCTTTTTTTCATGGCAAACGAACGATACATTGTTGAATTTACGCGACACAAAGTTGAAAGATAGATGAATGCAATGACAGTTGAACATCAGAAACTATACGAAACAATTTTTCTTTTGAACAAAACACCGTGATGAAAATTCTTCTTTGAATTCTTCATAATTTTTCAAAATGTCAATCCTCATCCCATATTGAGAAATTAGAGATTAATAGATCTATTTAGAAAAAAATCGAAATTAAAACCATATTAAAATTGTGGATTTAAAAGAATAAAAATGTTAACGATATAACAGTATTATTAAGCACAATTAGTGAATAAATATACAACAGTGCTATACAACTGGTGTTATATAATTTGGAAGGACAGGTCTACAGCACTGGCGCCTTTCGGCGAAATACTGTAAAATAACAAGGAATATATCTTGAGTGGCAGTGACAAAGAACTCCCCATTCTTGGAATATGAATGAACTTTTGAACTGTACTGCTGTATGACGTGAGATTTTTTTAGTGAAAGATTATGTCTTATCTTGCATTGTTTGAATGCCAAAATTATGAAACTTGAGGATCCTCTATAATCTATCTCATCATTGGTATAATAGACGCGTTCTTTTCATTTTCGTTACTGATGTCGGAGGCACATTTGCTGACGACAGTTACATCGTTTTTTTAGAATGCACCATTATGCAATGTACAGTATTCGGACGAGAAATTAGAGGTGTAAAAAATAAGCAATAAAACAAAATTAAGGAGTTGGCAAGATTAAAAAAAATTAATTTTTATGTAAATTTTAGAATTGTAAATTTCAGAATTTAAATATAAAATAAAATATGATTTTATAATCTTTTAAATTCAAATTTTTTTTTTTTATACGAATTGGAACATTGTTTAGAAGTGCTGAGAAAGTCTAGATCTTTTTTAGAGAATTCTTCATATACTTAAATTTTAAAGTGTTCTAAGATTTCTTAAAAAAGTTTAAAATACTTTTTTAGAAATGTTCATAAATTAAAAATTTTTTCATTATAAATTTAAAATATGAAGAAAAATTCTAAAAAATATTATGAAATAATAATAAGAATTTTTATCACAAGTACATTTTAATGGTATTTCTACATTTAATACTGCAAAAAATAAAATTCTGTTTTTTATAATTGCAATAGATCGATCGTGATTTTTAATAATTTATCTTATTGTTCTACACGAAAATATCCTTTAGATAGATGCTTTATTATCATCCACTTTAATTCGCGTGTCGAACTTTTATCGTATCTTCCCTTAAATTGTTCGCGTACCTCGTTCACGGTAATGCGACACCCGATGATGAAAACGTTCGCGATCGCTCGCTGTGAGCTGTCCGACATCGGTATCTGTTAGCAGATACTGGTACCCGCGCATCGTCGAGTACTGGTGATGATGAATGAGAGGTAAGAAGGAGGCACCGAACGAGAGACTCTCGGTTCGCGTCCTCGGGGGGATCATCCATCTCGCTCTAACAGCCGCCATCTTCCCTCTCCTCCTCCTCCATTCTCCCTTTCTCTTCTCCTCGCCGGAGGAAGTAACAGTATCCAAGTGGATGGATTCCATGCGAGGTGTGCGGAGACCGTGTGGATTGTGTGCAGAATGAACGCAAACTGTGAGGGTAATTTGCAACACCGGCAATTTACATAATTAGCAGTTCTGAACCCTCGGACGTTCCCCCACCTCTTCCGAGTTCTGTCTCTTCCCCTCCTCCTACCTTCCCGTTCCCGCCACCTCCGCCACCGCTGCTGTCTGCCTCTCCTCGACCGTCACTCTCCTCACCTGGCCGCGGGTCTTACGTGGTACGCTCTTCGCCCAACAAACCGACACGTCTCTGTTTTACCCTTCGCACATTGGCGTAGGCGTTACCCCATCGGAGAGGCAAACGAGGTATCAATTGTGACTTCGTAGATACGCCTAAATCGTTCCGGCTCATGACCGTGAGACTCGTGAATTCTCGTGTCTCACCGATCCTATTCTTTAAGAAAAATCGAGAGACGAGTTATATATTTTTTTATATATTTTTTTATAGTTCGAAGCAATTTAATATATATTAAACGTTTTAAAATGTAACTCAGATAGAGTAGTTATTTTATATATTATTTTAGCGTATCAATTAATGCGTGTTGATATTTTTATATTTTAAGGTACAATGGTAGTTTTAAGTATTTTAATTAAATCCAGATTAAGGAAGAAAAATGACACAAAGGTGGTGAATAAAGGAATAATAAAATGATATAGTTCATTTCGTGTAGAAAAGAGAAATTTCGTTCCCTTTTTCTTTTAATAGCTGATC
>Ga0157364_1006886_pt1 | contig 11729 bp, 4 predicted proteins | sample AttsexASBM2_FD_111476 | JGI IMG/M metagenome (GOLD analysis project Ga0157364, IMG submission 111476) | Fungus gardens microbial communities from leaf cutter ant in Ribeirão Preto, State of São Paulo, Brazil - Atta sexdens ASBM2 | ecosystem: Host-associated > Fungi > Mycelium > Unclassified ...
GTCGATGATCTTTAATAATATTAAATGTAGTAAAAAGAAATCCATTATTTTTCCATTCAATTTCATGCAAAAATAATGGATTTCTTTTTACTACAACTAATCTTTCATCGGTGGCGTCGTTTATAAAATTAAATGTCCAAATTGCGAAACTTCTTAGATCGGCCAAACGAAATGCTTACTCAAATCAAGAATAGCAGAACATAAAAGCCACATTAATCGTAAATTAGCTCTCGGTAATTACACAGGTTAATAAATACAGATTAAAATATTCGCGAATTTGACTGGGACAATCTTATAATGTTAGATGAAAGTTATATTATAACAAAAGATTAATATCGAAAATAAATTTACATAAAAAAGTTTCAAAGTCTCAATCTACAAAACGATTTAGAGCTATTAGATCGCTTATTTACAAGGACAAAATCGATCTCAATAACTGGTGATACTTCTACATCTCATATTTATTTTATTATGTTATTATTTTAAATATGGTGATCTACATACTACAGTACTTTAATTATATATTGATGATAAAAAATTATCAGCATTTTCATTTTATCCTTCGTGACAACAAGCCGCAGTTTATCGACTTAATCTAAGAATTTTTTCAAAATTTTTAATCAAATAACATTATAGTACTTTTATCGTTAATATTACTTAATTGAACCTAAATCGTAAGTTTTACGTATTTCAATCATTTTTTATTGCTCTAATAATATACCTATATCTGTGAGAATTTTCAAAGAATTTGTATTCACCTTTCAGTTAACTCAATATATAATTTATACTCAGTCTGTCTTAACTTTACGGAGCCACACCGAAACTACAAGCATACATTTATACTTTGACGTCAATCTTTTCCGTGTTATCGCGTGATAATATAAGATTGTCTATAATATATTATGTATGTCCTGAGGAAGAATACAAACAATGATCGAAATATTTACTTATTTTATGTATTTTTTTTTAGAAATAAAATTTAATTTGTATATTGGCGCATTAATATCTGCATTATTACAGTTATATTCTTCTCTTAAATTTTCTGCACATGTTGTATATATATTATCTTTGAATATACGGTAAGTCACTTGAATCTATTTGTCGCATATACTTTTATAAATAAAAATATAGGTAAATAAAAATATATTTAAAAAGTATATTTAAAAATATGAATATATTTTTTATTAAATTATTTTACTAAATATTTTACACTACTTAATAGTTACTTAAAAGAGATTTTTAAAATTATGTAGAAATGATTTTAATTTCATCTCTTATCTCGATAAATTTAAAATAAAATTATCTTGGGCTTATCTAAGACGTATTTACGTGTGATTTATCTTATGTATACTTAGACAATTTTTTTTAATTATAACACTGTTGACAACACAATATATTGATAACACGAATACCCAAGCAGAAACAACAAGTCCTTTTAACGTCAAAATGACATTAAAATGAATCGGAAATGATTGAAAAATGATTTTTAATGATCATTTTAACATTATCATACTGCTTGTTGCTGCTATGACTTGTTCTGCTTAGATAAATGGAACCCGAGTACTCAAAAATACATACATTGTCACAATCAAGTAGCATCTTATGTGCATCATATGCACTTTAATTTTTTGAATACCTGAGCATCGAGAGAGTATTCGAGTTGAGTATTTAAACTGCGAATACTCGAGTATTTTGATACTCGGACATCCAAATATTAAAATCCATATAAGATGCAAGTCTTTATTTGTATACTTAAGTAGCTGGTCAGAGAAGATGAAATAATTTTGATGAATCGCATGCAATTGCACCAGGATTGGATGTTGGGCGTGTCTGGTCCTGGGACGAGATCAGACGAAAGAAAGCGGCGTGCATCGGTGTGACGTAATTCTGGAGAAAGCGGACGCGTGCGTGGACGTATATGCTCCACAAAAAAGAGCGGGCTTCTCGTTTCTCTCGCGTAATCCATCAATTATATAGATTATTATTTCCTTCAATCTCTCTCTGTGTCACGTATTCGCTAAAACGCGTAATCACGCGAAACCCAATCCCGAGATTCCCGAGGCGAGTCGCGTAGATTCTGCCAGGCTTTTGTAATGACGTCGTGCGACAAGCATCCTCTTAATGTGATATAATCTACAGCGTGCCTCGCTGATTTGTAATCTACGCAGCGCGATAACTGTCTTTATTCTATTGAGCATCCGATTATATCAATACGGCATAAACACTCATTTAATTATGAAAAAATGATGAATAAATCAGATTAATTAATCTCCGATGCATTTATCACGAGAGTCTGTAAGTTAAACCAAAATATTTAATTATTCTTTATTACGATTATAAATAAAGATATACCTGTAAGCTTAAAAATTGTTTTTGCTACTCCTCTTGTCTCATTTTTTTTTTATGACAATTTTTCTTCTGTCTTTGATTTTTCTTATCTCGTCCTTAAACAATCAACTCGACTTTAAAGAAAAGACTCGAAATCACGGTACAAGATATATGTATGTCGGCTCATTTGATAAAACGAAAATTATTCCGCGTATATAACGGTTCTCGCTCGAAGGCCAATCAAATTCACAAAATTGTCGTCTACAATTAATTCCATAGCAACGCGGAGAAAAGTCAGATGTGATGACTAGGATTTTCTCTGTTGATGATTTCCGGATGATAAAAGTCGAGGTTGAAGAAATTCATCGTCGCCAGGAAATCCATGAGTTTTTTTTATAAATAAGTGCTGTTTCTTATTATAAAGCATACATAATATCTAATTACTAATGAACAATTTCTCATAATGTTCATTTAAGGAGATATATTGAGAGAGAGAGAGAGAGCACAAATTTATTTATTCCTCAATAGTAAAATAAATAAAAATATTTTGATAATGATGAAGAATCGGAAAATTAGAAAGTTTAGCTTGTGCCTAAAAGACTTAAGGTTCTTATTCATTCGTCACTACTTTCAGATCATGACATTAAGAATAAAAAGATATAACAAAAATTTTTGCAAATTATATTTGAACAGAAATATTATTTTAATAAAACATTTGCAATCGATAAAATAGATTTATACAAGTTGTGTTCCATTAGCTATGTCGAAAATTATTTTTTAATTACGGATTGGGTTAACTATGGTAAGCCCTGTAACTAATTTTAGCTGTGTTCCGTAACGGACAACTGATATACTGTGATTTTCATTTGTGTTATTCAGAAGAGAAAGATATTTTTATTATAATAACTTTTTATTATAATAATTATTTACGCCATTATTTGCGTCATTTATTAAAATATTTAATAATAGAAATTTTGAAATTTTGAAATTTGAAACTTTAGAAATTTAGAAGATTAGTAAAATGAATACCAAAGAAATATATGAAGCTAATTAAAGCTAATTAAAGTAAGTTTTTATTAATTATGTTAATGAATTACATTAAATGCTTTATTGACAGAGTTAGAGAGACAGATCTGAACAGAAATTATAGCTGATCCATTACGGTAACACAGCTAACTTATTACATTATTGTTAGAACACTTACTTGCAACCTCGTAACTAAAAGAATAATTTCGACATAGCTATAAACGGAACACGTAATATACAAGAAATTATCTTCTTTTTATTTTAGTAAGAAAAAAATTTGTTTTGATTTGAGAAAAATAATAAATCATATTTATTTCTACATATTATTATAATTTGACAGTTTAACTTTAAGCGTGAACATAGCTCATTTCGTTTTTTATTAGGCATAATTTATTTCAAGATATTGGGTCGTCCGAAAAGTTCGTGCCGATGATGAAGGAAAATTGAAACGCAGAAAATTTAAATTTTAGTTTACATTTATTAAATTATATAGATTAATCGGCACGAACTTTCCGGACAAACCAATATAAACGATTTTTATTAATTAACAAAATTAAAAGAAAATTTTTAGTATATTTTATACAAATCGATTCTATATATTGATTGTAAGTGTTATTTTGTTGAAATATTTTATATTAATACATTTTGCAAAAATTTTTATTGCATATTTTTTTATTTCTGAAATGTTACAATCTAAAATAATAGTGATGAGTGAACAGAAACATTAAGAGGCAATTTTTTTTGTATTTTCTATTGTATCGCGTTACCTTCAAACTAATTAAATATAACCATGTTTTGAAACATTAAATTTTACACATTCTTTTCGTGCTGCAAAAGGAATGTACCATCATACTATACAGTATACGGGAGCGTATATTTTTGTACCATTTATGTACAAAGAGCTTCTCTTGGAATTTTAAAGGAATCTCAAAGCGTAGTAAAGCGTAGTAAAAAAGGAATAAACCATCGATTAAAAGTCGCATTTTTACAACAGGTTTGCTTTCCAATGAGGCGATCCTTCCAACGAAGGAATCAAAGATTTGTTCTTACAGGCGTAATGCCTGTCAACAGTTATAAATTGATTGATAGTCTCCTATAAGTGCCCTTTATAATTTACAGATAACATCATCCCTGAGCTCGATTTGATGTCTTCGAGCGCAGTTTAGATGCAATGAGCGCAGTTTAAATGCAACAATAGGCAAAATCGATCGAAATGTGCAATCCGGCTGCAAGCCTGATCTCATTATAAATCTTTTCACGAATCGTATGATTCAGTTGTTCCAATTCAACTTTCTGGATTTAATAATGATAAAAAGAGTAACAAAAAAATTCACAGCATGCGCGCGCGTTCAAAAAAAGGACAATAGACTACTTACTTAAAAAAATTAATTCAATAAGCATTTTTCTGTCGTTATAATTCTTATTAAATTCTTATTAAATTTTATTATGAAAGTTCTTCAAAAAGTTCTAGCTACGCATGACGAATCACTCAAATTGAATGAAAGTCATAAGAATTACTGTATCAAGTATGATTTTCATATAAAGAAAAAATTTTATCGAATATTATTAAATTGCGTTTATTTTTACAGTTTAACGTTCTTTTTCTTGCAAGAGAATTCTTTTCTTAATCTAAATTGCTAGGCGTGAAATCTCACTCTAAGTGATGATAATGAAAATACAGCTATTTTTAGAGAACAGTGAAAATATTTCCAAAAATGGTATTCTCCAAAAATGGCCGTATTCTTATTCTTTTTAACATATCATCTCGTATTAAATTAATACAAAAATTTGAAACAAATCGCGTTTGGACACATAAAATGCGATAAATTTAACACAAGATTTTCAACTATGTTATGTATTCAACTATGTTGTAAAAGAGTCAAATAACGCTAATGTTAAATAGATTTTTCAGAAAGAATAAGTAATTTGCGATGAACAAATTAGTCATAGATGATTCGTGTAACAATCGTATGAAATGCCAAGATAACTACATGTGCTCTTCCGATTATATAAACCTCTTAATTGATAATGTTGTAAATCATTTAGACTTTACCATTAAGTTTCTACTTAATTCTAAATATGAAAAATATGAAAAATAAGATGTCTCATTCTTCATTAATTCTGAAGATTTATCTACAAAAAATTTTTCATTTTCCGTTTCGCATAAAAATTATTAATGTTATGATTTTTCTGCCTGATTTTTACTTAGCAGGAATGTCTGTACATAAATAATTTTTATATACGCGATTAAAAATAAAAAATTTTTAACAAGTAAAATTTCAAAAAAACTAATAAGCAATGAAAAATAAGATATATATTTTGTTTTTGTCATGTAATTTCAAGACTTTTATAGATAGTAATCCTTTTACTATACAAAAGTAAAAGATTTAGGGTATTCTAAATCTCTCTCTTTTATTAGACAAGTCAAGGCAAATTCTCGGAATCGAAGAAATAAAGTATAGAAAATGTGATTAACAACGCAGATAACAATGAAAGCATTAAAACGCGTTACGGCATCGAACGTGTCTCATTCCTTTTTTTCTTTAAATTAAAATAATTTATTATCTTTATCGCAATAATCGTTTCGCTCACTGATGAAAATGACGCAGAAACGTCTACAACTCGGCAGGTCGACAAATCAGGCTTATTATTGACTTATTCGGCGGTTCTTTCGATTCCCGGCTTGTTTATCAACTTGTAGATCTAGACTTCAGATCAACTTCAGTACAATTTCAAAATCACATTCGATTCCGTTTGATTGTACAACTACAAGTTTCTTACAATCAAATCATGACATAGAAGTATTATAGATGATGATATTCTTAAACATAAACAGTACAATATTAAAGCAATTTTACTAATCCATTTAAGGTCAATAATTTAAAAAACAAGCAACATTGTTAGATAAATAAAATTACAAATTAAATTTATTAATTTACATTTAAATGAACATTGATGTCTTTATACTGTATATTCGGACTTTACTTAGCCCTCTTCAGCTGTGATAAAATAAAATTATTAGCGCGCGCGCGCGCGCGCGCGTGTGTGTGTGTGTGTGTGTGTGTGTGTGTGTGTGTGTGTGTGGATTAATATAATATAATAACTGATGTCACTGAACTTATATAAATATCGTGTGGTAGATGTCATTTGTTTTTAATTAAATCATAATTAGTGTGCTGATCCGTTTGCTTACGAAGTCGATTAATTTTGCAAAGAATTCCTTAGTCGCCGACGAGAAACCATTATAATCAAAATTAAAAAAGCGTTAGTCAACATTATCAATCAATCTACAAGTTGATAAACAATACATTCAACATCATATTATCTAGTAATTGTGAATATGAAATGCTAGGATACACAATTTTTTAAGTCTTTAAAATAATGTGACGATGTTGTTTTCTAAGGCTGTATGTATTATAGTTATGTCTTTTCTTCTGTAGCAAAATTATTTTTTTCGAGCAGAGTAAAACATAGTGATAGTAGTTATATAGATGAAAACTATAATATAAACTTTATGTTATATAAAATTAATGTACACAGATGTACAATTAATAAAGTATTTTATAGTTGTAGTAACCGTAATATAATTTACTCATTTATGAACATTAATTCTTACATATGTAGAATTGATGAGATGTAGATCACTTATATATCACTTATACATCACTATGTCCTTTTACTGAGTGAAGTATCTTTCTATTTTTGAATCATGAAAAAAAAAATCATAGGAAAATTTGTCTCTTATAGTCCTAAAAATCCAGGAAAAATCCTTTATTGGCAGGATATTTTTTTAAAAAAAAACATCAGATGTTTGCGTAAAAATAAAACTTCATCGAAGTTTAGTTTAATTCAATGACGTAACCATCTAGATTTAAGAGGAATTCATTGATGAGTATACCAGTACACATTAGTGCTAATACAGCAGCGCGGATTCCAAGCCATTGGACGACTCTCATATTGCACCGAGAGAACGGAGTTGGATTACACACAGTAGCAGTTTGAATCAAACGACCGACGCGTGAGTTTCTGATAATCGCAGGTGCGGCTCTCCAGATAAAATTCAATACTCGACCTATCGAAACATAACGCTATCAAGATTGCATATCTGTGATGCCGAAGATTAATTTAAAAAATATTTGGTAGAATATTTTAGATTAATCAATCTAATACGAGAATCAATCTTACTGTTCAAGCGTATTTTCTAAGATACATTGACGACAGTTCGTTACAACACATTGATCATTTAATTGTAACATAGCTGTCCGAAATTGCAATTTTTAACAATTGGCTGCTTTTACAATTAGCCATTTAATTTGCTCGAAACAAAAAAAAGAGGAAAGATGCTTCGCGTGCTCGCTCGCATGCGTTACCTTATTTTACGATCGTACATCGTTACGCGTAACACGGAAAGTATCCCGATCTGGGACAGTACCCCACCCGCGATCCAACGATCCATCGATCCCGATGACCTCCGGTCTCTCTCTCTCTCCCTCTTTTTTCATCTTCGCTTGTTTGTTCGGTGCCTTCCCTTTCGATCTTTGATTCTCACTGCCATCCGGTCGAGATCGACAGGGTTTACTAAGAGAGCACGCGTCCTCCAGAAACTTCAGTGTAAACCGCGCACTCAAACTCGAAGGATCATTGGATTTTTCCTTTGACAGGGACAAGACAGAGAATTGAAGGTGCGAAAGACGAGAGAAAAAAGAAAACCTAATTAATACCCGTGTCACACTACGCATTGAGGATTGCGAATTAAGAAAGATTAGAATTCGACCAATCAGATAATTTTAATTTTAATCCGTTTCATTCTAAATGGCTGAATTCTAATCTTCAAAATTCGCAGTCCTCAGTCTCTAATATAATATAATAGTGTGACACAGGCGTAACTCATGCGAAATCCCGATGCGCCGTTCAACAGTTTGAGTGTGATCTCCTGCGTCTTTAGTACCAATCCGGCTGTGATTGATCGCGATTGATCGCGATTTCAGTGTTGTTGATCGGGAATCCTTGTGAAAAACACAATGCGGGCTCGTGGTGTTCTTCTAATATCGTTCGCACTCATAACGATCGGAACGGCAAGTAAGTGTGATTCTTGAAAACAATCTTCTTACATATTTTTTATAAATTTTTGAAGCATTTTCTGCGATTTTATATATCCTAAAGTATTTTAAAAAGAAAACATTTCCTATTTTTTTTTACACTGTTAAATTTAATGTCAAATTATATCTATTTGAATCATTTCTATCGGTCATCAGTCCTTAATAATACTCTTACTCAACATGTCGTTAATTTATTTATAGAGTTAAACTAAAAGAAGTATTAAATTTGACTCAAATTTAGTTTATTATTTAAATAATTACAGAATAATTACAGAAGCAATTATAGAAATGAATTGCTTTATATTTTGACACATGTGGAAGTTATTGTATTGTAAAAATAACAAAATATTTAACTCAAGGATTTGGATTTATCATTTTTCCTTTAATATTTAACATTACACATTGTGAGAAATATAAATATCTAACTTAAAACTTAATAATACATTTTTGAATTTTAGCAATTTATATATGTACAATTTAATTATAAATTTTTAATGATGACTTGTAAAGACTTATGACTAATATATTCTAATTTTATGCGTATGTATCATAAAACGTACGATTATTCATAAATATCTACGATTTCTTGTAAATTTTATGGCTAGTAAGAAGCTGTCTGTAAAAAGATTGTATAAGCTTAAAAATTCTTACAAGTTTTACAGGAATATGTTACGATAGAGTCTTACGATTCTGCTTAGAGTATAGATATTAAATTTTATATCACTTAGAGTATAGGTTTTAAATTTTATATTTAATAAACGTATAATGTATTAACATGTGTTTATTGAGATGTAATAGAAAATAAATTGAAATTTTATACACAAATAAATTTTTAAAGGAATTAATAAATATCGGAACACGTTTCACTTAACTTTAATGATTTTAAAGAATATACGTTTTTTGACATAAATATTTCTAACCCAATAAATTCTTGATTAAGTTGCGTACTTCCGTAAATAAGATGAAAATTGAATAGTACATTCACAGAATTAAATAGCACGCATCGACAAAATATGAATAAATACAATGCGAAAAATGATCTACCGATTACGTTACACGCGTATCGGATACGCGGCGTCCTTTAAAGCCTATTCTACGTAAGCGTAGAAGTGTAAGTGATTGTAAGAATTGACTAATCACAGTCGAATATGAAACGAATATTTGACTGTAATTGATCAATCCTTACACCACAACCATTTACAACTATCGCGCTTACGTAATTACAGAATGGGCTTAAGGTTGAATTACACAACTGACCATCCCTGCAAGGACGATACCATTTATATCATCAATCGTGTGTCAATTGACACATGCTCGAAATTCCGATTATACTTTCGAGCCGACGTAAGTCGAACTTACGAATAAAATGCGTGCTTTGATTTAATAAAATTAATTTCCTATAGCAAAGATAAAACATAAAATGTATGGTACGTTTTTGCTTTTAAATAAATTCTTTTATACCTGCCTTTAATGAGACATAATCGTCTCGGTTTTACTTGTCCGATTAAATGTTCAGTGAGCGCAAGTCGCAAATGACATTTGTAATATATTTATATACGAGAAAATAATGTTTATATTTATGTAAAGAATTTTCGCAAGCATCATATAATCTGTACGCAATGTTTTACGCTCAATTATACGCGCGATAATTGCACACGGTTATTATCTCAATATATCCGGGACTGTTCATTATTAATAAAGCATATGCAATTCTCTTTTTAATCTTCTGCGGATCATCCTTTGAATGTTTCTTTCTTTTTTTAGAGAGCTCACATGACTATGCAAAAGACTAAGTATATAGTCATAATCACAATAACGCACTGTGATCAATCGATGATGTCAACCGATTGAAACTTCCGCTTCTCTTGCTCGCTTCAACGAAATATTACATCAAATGCAAAATTGTAATGCAAAATCAAAATATTTTAATCTGTTGCAGAATGTCCAAAGAAAACAACTTCACCTATCAAAGAGATTCTTTGCTATACTTCCATCTTCGATGTGAAGCTTCTAACTGGCTCTGTGTGCGACTGTACCACTTTGGTACATCAAAATCATGATGTGAGAAATCTTTCAACTTCCGGTAAGCGCAATATCCTAATAACAAGAGGTGCACTTCGAGCCGTTCGAACCATTTCAAAATAAGAAATTTCGCTATTAAAAATTTGAATTAATGAATGTAACAAGATATTTGTAGAGGGAAGCGAGACAAAATTAATTCAATTCAACACAAAGAAACATCATAAATATTAATAAGATACTAATAAGAATATAACTGATTAGATTTGAGCAAAGTTTTTGACGAATTGCAGGACTCAAATTTATCCCAAAATATTATCAATTACACTGATTTATAAGGTTTCTGTTTCTTAATATCTAAATGGTAATTCTATTATGTATTTTTAGCTGTTGAAAAAGAATATAAAATTAAAAAGGTCTTATCATCCACTATAAAATCACTGATTTTGAGAAATCAATGACTTTACTTTTTAAAAACTCCAGAGATTTAAACAATTTATATTTTTTTCTTTTACTTTACGGAATAAAATATATACAAATCATTATTCAAATTTGAAAAACAGAAATCTTGTAAATCAGCGTCATTATTTGACATTAAATATCAGCAATAAATTTTTATATTTTAATATTTTATTCAAAATTGTACATAAACAATAAAAGAGACTTCATATCATTACATTTATTTTCATATACAGTATAAAAAATATTTAAATTTCTCACAGCTATATATATTATATATATTATGAATTTGTGTTATTGCATAAGAAATTAAAAACAAAGTTCCTAAAAATTGAAGGGTGATCGAATTTTTTGAAAGCAATATCTTTATTCAGTGTAAAGTCCTACAAGAAACATCTACTATTTGTTAAGAAATAAAATATTGATCAAAATTTGTTGTTTAGAATCGTAAATAAAATGTTCCAGATATTTCTGACTTGCGGAAATCTTTAAAAGAGATTCATTCACCTCTTCAGTTTGTCATTTCTATACACGATCCCACGATGATGCTCAGAAATTCTGCCATGGTACGACAGGAAGCTATCGCTCGAATTATTGCTATTATGAAAGAGGTATGGTATTTTTTACTGACATCTTATCTTCCGAGATGATTTAAAAATTGAATAATTACGTTGTGCGTGCATGTGTGTGTGTGTGTTTAAAAAAAAAATATATATATATGCGCGCGCGCGCGCGCGCGCGCACACACACACACACACACACACACACACACACACACACACACACACACACACACAC
>Ga0157364_1006887_pt1 | contig 11728 bp, 4 predicted proteins | sample AttsexASBM2_FD_111476 | JGI IMG/M metagenome (GOLD analysis project Ga0157364, IMG submission 111476) | Fungus gardens microbial communities from leaf cutter ant in Ribeirão Preto, State of São Paulo, Brazil - Atta sexdens ASBM2 | ecosystem: Host-associated > Fungi > Mycelium > Unclassified ...
CGGTACCATTTACATAGCGTGTAGGATGTACGTTTCGCTTAAATGGTAGAAAGCGCGTTATCCGGCACAGTGCTTAAATATAGATATAACGTGCAATAGGTAGGAACATATTTGCGTTGTCGCCCAAGTTTCCAGGGCGGTAAATTTATAAATTATGTAAAAAATTGAAGGTTTTTCACGAATTGTTCCAAAACAATTTCATTTCATACAATCGTGACAGATTAAGAATTTTTAATTCATTATTTGCAATGTATCACAATTTCGGTTTATAAAATAAGCAATATGTTTATAGTAATAATAAGAATATCTTGTTTCTACTTACGATGTTTGAAAGAGGACAAGAATATTGAATAATCTTTCATCTTTTCATCTTTTATATATTAAATGTAAACATAAAAAAAAAAATATTTTTTTCTAGAAAGAAATTTTCGTATTAAATAGTGTAATTATCTTGATAAGTCTCCTTGTTTCTTAATTCAATAGTTTGCAATCGTATCGAGATCATGTAGTGAGTAATTAAAATATACTTTAAATGTAGAAAAGGATACAGACGGTTACACATCTGAAGAAGGTAATAATCATTATGCAAAACTGTAGTCTCTGCGAGATAACTAGAGTTACTTGGAAAAAGACTCTCTCTAGATTGAAGCACGTTACTGTACTGGCGATTTCCCTTGGTCTACATGTTCTACATTTCATAATTTGAGGAAAAAGACGAGAACGAATAGAAACAGTACGATAAGCCTGTATAAAATTAAGCCATTTAGGCTATCAAGAGAAATAGTTTCTTCATTTCTCCGCAAGCACTAATGAAATAAACTTTTTTCACAAATTGGATGTAAAATTTATAATACTTTTGCCACTATATATTTGCAATGCTATTATAATGATTTAAAAAGTTGGATAAAACAAAAAATTTTTTTCAATCATATAACAACTTAGTGTATGTACTAAAGATAACACAGGCACACAAAAAAATTTTTTTTATTCGGAGATTAAACTATGGTATTCTTGTATTTTGTGATGTTCTAAAACCGAATCCAATGTCTAAACTGTTCCATCACGTCCAATATTTTTATTGACGGAAAATAGCTCAATTTTCTAGAATTTTTACCTACCAGCTTGCACATTAACTTTTCAAGCTTGCATCGTTGAACTTATTTTCTATCTTTTACCTCAGCTTGCATATCAAAAAGCGTTATAAATAATTCTAAAAAAATTATTTTTTGTTCGATAAAAAAAATCGTGATGGACCGATTTGAACATTGAATTCAATTTTAAAGAGTAAAAATATATAAGAATACTATAATCTAATCTTTAAATTAAATATTAAATTTTGTCTTGTATGCCTGTATAATTAGTATATACAATATACTAGTATATATAATATATATATATAATATAGTATATATATATAATATATATATTATATACTATATATACTGTAATAAGATTGCTATGCATGGATGGACAATAAGTTTAAATAAGAATAAGTTTAGATAAAAATACAATAGATTTTTAAAAGAGAGAAATTTTAGATTTACTTTTCTACACAAAAGATAAAATACATGATAAAACCCGAATTGTATTTCAAATTTTATTTCAAAACATCAAACAGAATTTTTGGGATTAAATATTTTTTTATCCTCTCTTATAAAACCTTCTCATTTCATATATTCTTTATAATATATAAGCGCACGTTGTGTACGTTCGCGCGTTTATATTTTTTAATATTTATAAATATTTAAAACAATATCAAGTTTTCATTGTAAAATGTAAAATTATCAAGCGTGTTGTTATTTTAATTGACACGTGAAGAGTATGCAACACAAATCACAAAATAAAATACAATTTTAAAGTGAATTCCATCAACTCGAATTATACATTAAATTATTTATTTTATCCCAACGTTCTTCCTACGTGACATACTTTTTTTTTTACATACACCAACCTTCGTGAGATAATCGGTGTCTCTGCCAGACATTCATCAATCATTACTGTATCAGTCGGATTAGCCGAGCGGGTGAGAGAGAAATGGATGATCGAACTGAAAAGTATGTTAAATCGGAAACGCTATTCGCATTGTATGCATTATAATCCTTTTGACTTTATAATAAATACTCACAAAAAATAAATATAAACTGATATAAACGTACAAAATTTAAAAATTTGATATTGTCTTACAATATTAAATTTTTAAAAAGGATACGAAGCATAAGATTCTTTGAAATAAGAAAAAAATTTCCTCAAAGGGGATCAAATTTTACCGAGAATGTACTTATTGACGACGTGCGGCGAATTATAAAATATCTAAATTAATTAAGTAAAAAATAATTAATTAAATAAAAAAAGTCGAGATTATTGAGGAAATTAAACTTGTCAGAGCTTTTTAATTTATCGTAATTGTGTTCAAGAAATATTCAACAAATTCTAGCTTTAAAAATTAAATTAATGAATTTAAATTAAACACAACATATTATCATGTTCATAATATTCGAACAAAATATATTTTTATACTTTACTTTGAAATTTTAAAAACTGAATAAATGTCCTATATACTGATATTTATATAATACTATGTTATTGTATTTATTAATATTAATAATAACATTTTTATATTGTCATAAAAAATATATAAATAACAAGTTTTGCACTAATTAACGAATGTTTAATTATATAAATTTAAAATTGATATTTACGAGTAAAATTTTACGAATAATCTTTATGTATTTATTTTAATCTTCGTTATGAAGTAATTATTAGATACTCTGTTAAAAATAATATATACGTGTACAATTGAAACCATCTGTTTATTATTGTTTAATTTATGAGCATATTATAAATAATATTTTTTAAATATTATATAATAATAAATTGTATTATTTTATATAAAAAACATAAAATAAAAGTTTACAGAATATTTAAATTTGATTTTTCATTAAGTGACAAATATTAATTATCGAACTCGTATATTGATTATATTTTCCAATCAGTTTATCTAAAAGTATCTATTCTATACAAACATATGTAATAAATTTGACTTTAGATAATATCTTTTCAGTACAATTAGAATTATCTTCCAAGCTAATTAGGTCTGCTACAATGATAAAAAGTATTTAGGTTTTCGTTGTTCTACGAAGTTTCTTAGACCACTTCTTGCAGTTCTTAAGTAAGGCTGGCAACGTACAATTACAACTACAGCCTTAACTAGAGGTTAACACGTATCGGGCTAAGGTAGCGGCAATGCGGTATGTGAAATAGAAAGGACGTCGACGTCGGTGGTAGCAGCGCGTAATAGGTGTTGGTTCCGCAGTGAAGCAAAAGGAGGGTGAGTACTTAAAAGCCTACCTACCGCTCCGCTAATGTTCTCGTTACATTTTAGCTCCCGTATTTCCGCCTCGGATTTAATGCATCCGCCAATGTCATCATCACAGACCAGAATCGAAGCGGATGGATAGTGTAGCTAACCGGTTGTTGCAACTGGACGCGTATGCTGAACAGTGCGTGGAATCGCATGAAATTTCGTCAGGTACAACTAATGTAATTTTTCGCATGACTCATCGCATTAGCCGCTTGACGAGTTGACGTCCGACATAAATTATAATTAATTGAATTTTTCTCTCAAGCAGCTTGAAATTTCTATTTAATCATAATAATTCTTTTAAAATAAATGTAAACTTTTTTATTATTTAAATGTTGAATAAAAAAATTAGAATAAGAGATCTCGCATTAGTTACATATAGAAAAAATAATTTCAGTCAAATTGGCTATAATTGTGATATTTCGTCGTTTATGAGATGTTAATTAAAACTTTCCATTAGCACAACCATCAGAAATGGACAGATTTTGCACCATTTGGAAGTTGCTATTTCGAGTTTAATTGAGCTAAAAAATATCTTCTATTTACTGTATGCAATTCGTTTTTTTAATTGTATAGATATTTTTAATTGTATAGATATGTGATATAACCATATATGTCCATATGTAATAATGTCAAATACATATACTAATAGAATAGCCGAAACAAATACACCACCTCTCCTCTCTCATGCACCGCTCTGAGATATTTAAAATTTTACATTTACTAAAAAATAAACCAATGCGAGCCTCTCGACACAGACTATTTGTGTATAAAATTATATTAAATAAAAACAAATTACAAAACAGACGCTTTATCATAATTTTAAGTTATCTTCAGTATCACACGATATTTTGCCTAAAGTGAATTAAACTTGAGATGAGTATCAAATTCAAATAAAAAATCGTTTATAATAAAATCAAAAAATTAAATAATATCAAATCTGCAAACATCGTGAGGCTATTGTCCAAAAGTAAAAAAATCAATTCTCTTCAATATTTATTGAATATTTAAATAGCGAGTTCAAAATTAAGCTAAAATAAGCTACAATCGTGGATCAATATTAATAATATAAATTGATTAAAACTTATATAATAAGATTAAGATAATAAGATTATGATAAAATGGCATAAAAACGTTAAATAAACATAGAATAATGTCATGTCAAACAGAATAAGATAAGTATATATGCAAAGAGTTAAGGAGAGATAGTCAAGAAGATAAACGTGTTTCTACAAATAAATTAATAAATAAATAAAGTAAAGATTCAAGATTCTGTAAAAAGGTTAATATATAACAAATCTAAAAGATCGGTATCATTTTGCTAATTTAAATCTCAATTTTGTTTTCAAATATATATCATTTCTTCAAGAAATCAGCTTCTTGTTTAATGTTTGATGTTGTTCTAATCAAAATATATAATATTATGTACCAAATTAATTTTGTAATTATAGAGTGTTGGATGATATTTTTATTTATATGTATTTTCAATACTCATTTATTCAAATAATTTTTAATAATCCTGATATATAAATCAATCAAAAACCTTAATTAATGGACACATATATGATTATATGATATGCCTATATATAGAGATTTTTGATCAATATCTCATATGTTACAAATAACCAATTTTTTTTTCATATAATTAGTGAGAGGTTCTATATTTATATTTTCAGCATTAATATACATATAGATATTAATTACAATCGCGTAAAAAGAATAATAATAATTTTATTCTAAAATCATGCTCGTAATGAATTATCCATTTGTTAGGACCGGAAAATAATCTCTGATCATACTCTTCGATACAAAGAAGATCAATTTCTAGCTATCCGAGTTGGATACGTCACTTTTCAGGTAGACATCGCACATGCGAACCAACGGTGCGCAATTGATAGTACGAAGGCGGTCAGTAGGATTTATGTATGAAACGCCGGCGGGGTTTGGAGAGATAAATTAGTCGCCTCAGCAATAAAAAGCCGACTTGCGGATAGCCTGGATTATACGGATGCACTGTGCGCTGAATCGATGGTACTTCTTGCCACCTTCTGCCTGATCATCCACCGTCAACGACATTATCCATTTTCATTCCCATATGTACTCATGCCCGAAATCTATTACACGTCTTTGTTCAAAGACATATTATGCAAATACATTTATCACACAAATGACATAAGTAATTGAAAAAAACTAAATTTCTCAGAAATTTTCTGAGAAAAATTCTTTTTCGACAGAAAATTATTATTGACTGATTAAATAATGTCGCGGTAAAAAAAAATAAAAACCAAACATCATTTTTATCATTTTTTTCGTTTTGTAACTCTTAAAAAACTATTCTTTTCGAGTTATGATTTGGACTCGTAGAAGTTTTTGAATGCACGCAATTTATGCATCGTATTAATAATACAAAGGAAAAATAAAAATATTTTCTATGTTAATATATTAAGAATAGACATAAAGAAATATTTCTATCATTATTAATAACTAGTGATTAATAAAGATCAAATAAAATTGCTACTAAAAATAAAAGCATTAAAGAGTGATAATTTTTTATTTAGCACGCTTTGAAAAATTATTTTTTTATTCTTCAAAACGATGAAGTCAAATAAATGTTTTAAAATAATGTTTGAAAATCTAAAATGTAAAATGCGTTTGTAGAAAGTATACATGTTTTTCATTCTCAGTGGATAAAATACTTTAGAGGTTTAATTTTGACACAAAGACATTTTTTAAAAGCTTCGAGTGCGTCGATGCAGAATCACGAGGGGATATTTTAAGCAAGTTTTTTCTGAGTACCCATGATATTATATCTAACTTCAGCGTAAAAGCACATTGAATTTTAAATGCGTCCACGTCTCATAATCCCGTCTATGTTGCACGCTCGGACGTTTTCGCGTGTTTTAATATAAACAGGGCACCAGTACTAGGGCTTAAGTTCCATCTCGCATGCGCTACGTCGCCTCAACTTTTCAGCATGTAAAATGTAAATGAATGGAGACGGGGGAGAAAGGGAGGAATATTTCGAACGTTAACCGCATGAGAAATCGCTGCGGCGATCCTCGTCGACGTGTGAAACGTGGGAACAATACGAGCGAACACCACGATGTTCAGAGATGCGTGAAAAAAAAACGGTCTGTTATGTCAAAAGTTTCATTTCGCAAAATGAAAATAATATTAAATCAGGACGCATATGCGCGCACGCGTCGTCTATCGTGTTTCCAAATTACTGTACCGACAGTACCCGAACGTTATTACACGCTTTTATTTTATCCGTTTCCACATTGTACCTTCTTGGTAAATTCATGAGCGAGGTCTTCAAGTTTATATGGCAAATTTATAACAGAGCGAATACAAGAGAAACAGCGAACTTAATTTAAATTAACAACGAAAATCTCCATCGCAATCTCGGGGTTTCTTGCGGCGAGATGAATTCTAGCTTGCAAGGTACATGGTGGACAGAACAACCACAGCAGAAGACATCTTGCGTTTTACGTTCGTAAGCCGTTGCCGTTAATAACACCACGTTTGTCTGTATCTTTTTCTGGAATTTTCTGCTACCGTGTCTCTATATTGCCATTCCGTTTTCCCTTCTTTCTAGTTTGCGCAATTTATCCATATTGTGGCCATTTAATTAACGTCAATGTGATTCTGCAACAGTGTCCTACATAGAATTCCTATTATGAAAATCCTTTATGTTAGAATTTGATAATTTTAATGTCAATATTATTCTGACAAAAATTGTAATAGCATCTACAGATATGTTTAATTAATTTTATAATTAAAAATTGAAACGTTCGTAATTAAAGAATAGCCAATTAAGCTTCGAAACTGTAAATATATAAGTATAAATAATCGCAAAGCAAATTACGTTATCGAAAATTTTGTTTAAATATGAAATTTCAGTAAAATAAAAAGACTGCGAGAAAATTTTAGCATCCTTTAAGGAATCTGCTATTAATAATTTACATGTAATAAGTATAAACAAAAATATAGCGGGAGAGAGAAAAAACGGAAAGATACTTCTGTAAATGTTGTGCAGGTGCCAATGCTTGTCATTTCGCGTTTCAAGAGCGTAACAAACGGCTCGATGCCAGCAAATTAAAACGTTTAATTCGCCATCCAAAAGTTAACTCGTTACCCCAGCGCTGATTGCATCGCAAGCGAAAATCGAAACACGCCTGGCGTAACGGGTCAATAATACTTGATTTTTTAATTCGTTATAGACGCGCGGCATCGATAAATCTCACAATCAACGCGGTTCCGAGCCGGAGTAAGTGATGTATGAACAAATTCCAATCAGTGGCCCGACAAATTATCGATCCGCGAGTAGCTAGTGTTACCTATATAGATGTCGATTTGTTGATTTCTAAACGGTTCGCCGCGTGGACCGGATAATAAAACCAAGCCTGGGAGATTTATTCAATGGTACTCTTCGGAAAATAATAATGCACCTGCGGTTGTACCGATAGAACATCGCATTCATCCAAAGCCATTATTATTACTCCTTTCAACATGAATAAAATCGAAGGAAGCGTCCTGCAACATTAAAGCCGCGACTAATAATCACGTCGATATATTGATTAGCCGTCGGTTAGAAAAACATTTTGCATTTACCCGAGAATAGCTACTTACTATAAATTATATGTACCGTCGGCGCCAGCTTCGAAATGGATAAAACATATTTTCTCATTTCCGCAAATAAAGTAAATGACACAATGAAATGAATTCAATTATGCGTTATTAAATAAACGTAAATAAAATTATCACGATTTTGTATATTAATGCGCTCAGCTTAATGAAATTGAGTTTATATAATTTAATATAATATTAAAACACGGATGAAATACATATTAGCAATCTATAAGTACACGATATGCAAAATTATGATATCATATTTATCCTCGCGTTTTACTCCGTGCATTAGTAGCTCGTTATTCGATCTATGAAGAACTCGCTGTACGGAATTTAGATGGAATCTCGGTACCATCGCGGTTGGTTAAATTACGATTTCGTATAATTAGGCCGCAAGAGAGGAAAAAGTTGTCGTTTTTGCCTGGGGATCTCTTTTTGCTGGTTCTTTGCAGTACTCGATTTTCCACTGCGAAATCTTGCGTTTATTAACATCTTATTCCGAAAGTTCAGAGAGAAACGCCACGCGTAACGGTTATAATTTCGTGGTTGCATTTTGCGCGTTATTCGTCGACAACGTGATTTCAACTCGTTTCTGAAAGGATCATACTTTATCGACTCTCAGTTATATTTTAACGAATGCGCGGGATAACGAGGTGCAACGCGCGCAGTTAATATACGCACGCATCCGCTTGCCAATTATAGCCGACTGCTATAATAACTTTCCCTCATCTGTGGATCAAACTGACATTGTTATTGTATGAATGCTATTAAATGTATAATAACCAGTGCTGTATTGTCAACGTGATAAAGTTGCCATACGAACTTTATTGAGCCCACGAGCGTTTTTGTGCAATACTACGTATCGTAACTTACTATGTATGGATAATTTGCGAACTTTGTGAGAAATCTGTATCGAATGCATTAATTTTTTACAGATGGAAAGTACGATTTTGTTCAGCAAAATCATTCTTTCCGTGATTTTATTATCACTTTCGATTTGGTAATTCAACAAAATTATTTTTAGATTTGTATTTAGCTAAAGAGAGGAATAAAAAAAGTTCCTCTCTATGAAAAGGTGGCAAAATATCTAAAAAATTCTAAATTTTACAAACAAATATTTCAGATAAAAGTAGGGTTTAAGAAGACCTAATCACTGGATCTATCAATTTGACTTTGGGACATCGTCAAGACAGGCAAGATCGTCTTGAATAGTCATCTCTACTTCTTACATATCTTATAGCTCTTGTTAAGACTTTTTCAAAGTATAATATTTATAATATTATTTACTTTAGGTCAATTGTTTCGAAATTATTGAATATCTTATTATAAGATTTTAGCAACTATAGGTCAGTCAAATAGGATAGAATCGTTCATTTTTTTACTCTTTATAGTCTTATATGTTTTATTTAACAGATCATAAATTACAATGTATAAGAAAACCAATTAATTTCATCGAAATCTTATTTCATATAAAATTAGTGCGAGATTCTTTTTAGATAGTTCAGAAAAATCGTTCTTTCCATGTACAAATAAGATTCTTTGTCATTTTCAATTGTCAATTGTCTAGCAACCGCATAGTTCTTTAAAGAAGCTTGAACAGTATTTGTAAAATACAACACAAAAATCAGATCGTCATAGTAATGCTGTTTATCATACCTTTACCTATAAAGTATTGTATAGAGAGGTAAGTGCTTGTCAAAACCAACTATTGAAAATCGAAGCCAGACGTATTGTGAATGGGACTCTCAATCGCATCTTCGTATATCCAATTATCGGATTCTTGCAAGAATGTATTGTATGAATTATACATTGTACCTATGCCAATTCAAGTACTTACTTTTATGCATACTAAGAAAAGAGATCTAGATATTCCATATTTTTCTGTAATTATTTTCGTCTATTGATAAAAGAATCAATATTTATCACCTACAATGTGTTGTCAAAACAACTTAACCGAAGTTAATTTCTAACATTTTAATAAAAGTATAATAAAAATAAAGCAAAATATTCTTTTAATTAACTCATTATAAAACAACAATTATTTTGACAATATATTAATTTATTGTTATATTGTAACAAAAACATCAGAGAAACAACTGTTGCGAGATGGATGTGTAGAAGAAATATGGATCGTAGCGAAAAAATGATATAAATGTGTTGAGATTAAAAATTGCAAGATAGGTTATCGATATTGACATGATTTATGGGTCATTTCGTTTATTCATTTCATTGGTAAAATTGTTATTCAAATACCTATTACTTTTGAGAGGATTGTTGACATGTTTGATAAAAAATTAAACAATCATATAAGTTTTAAAAAATGCAATAGTTATCGAATATTTAAAATGATATTTGCATGACAAATTCTTTGGGAACAAATATCTTGGTCAACGTAGCATTCAAGAAATAAATCACTGCATCCATTGCAACCTGAATAACCAGAGCAGAAACATAGGAAAAGCAAGCTTTAAAGCAGATAACCTGATTATTAGCTCTTCGCTAATCTTTTCTACAAAATTAGACCAACTCTCAGTTACGAAACGAAGTTCTCTAGTCGTTCTCTGTGTACTGCAAAGTAGATTCCCTGCCGTCCCGTGGAATTGAATCCTTGTGCAACTTCGGTTTTCAACGAGAGAAATAGCCACTGTAACCTTTTGCCATTCACTGTATTGTAATTCCGCCGATAGAAGATTCGGATTTAGTAACGTTCCATTGTGCGCATTATTTCGCATTCGATGGTGCATTGTGAATCCCGTTGCGTATACAAACGGATTAACGCGATATAAGCAAAAAAAAATTAAAATTTATTTTCTCTAGGCAATTTCGATAAAAATTATCATAGAGCTTTTTGTTCGTAAATGGAATTTTGTATTAACCATTTATTTACAGGTGTAGTTCTATATTATACATGAGATATAATCAATAATATTCTGGACAGAAATTATTGCGCAAAAACTACATTATTAACCGTAAATATAAATAAATTAAAATGATTCTTTTTTTATGTAATAATTATTTATGTAATAATTATTTTATTACATCTATTGGATTTGTTTGAAAATAAAGCAAAAACTATTTGTCTTACAATATACTCTTTAATTTAAAGAGAAAAAAAATAAAATCAAAGGGCCGAACTCACTAGGAATTTATTAGGTTTCCTTTGCAAATTTCCTCTTTTAAAAGGCAAACGTGCTTTCCACAAGATAGAACTTAATATAGCGAAATAACTGTATAAATTAAATGTGCACGGATTACTAGAATTGTTGCATAAAAGCCAAACAAATTTTTATCCAGATTAATTTCAACAATTTATAAATGTACTAATTTTTGTAAAATAATTTCCATTCTTAATTATTATTTATCCTAGCTCATATATTCAAAGCAAAAAGTTAATTCATTACAATCCGACTGTGCTAGCCATTTCTATTAAAACTTGAGAGAAACAATAAACGTTTTGTGAAAAAGGCGTTGTATAAAATTTTTGAAAGAATGTTTCCATATATATATATATATATATATATATAATGGACGTTATACATAAAGCACGTTTTTGACAATAAATTTTATCCTAGCGTTACTGAAAAGACTCGCTAGAATAAAACATATCTATTCATAGATACAGACAATGCGAGAATTTAGGTGGCTAGAATTAGGCGGATTTGCAGCGACAAATTTGAAAATCTTGATGACGCAAAGCATATTTCAGGAATGAGCTCACGAAGCCGGCCGTAATAG
>Ga0157364_1006888_pt1 | contig 11728 bp, 13 predicted proteins | sample AttsexASBM2_FD_111476 | JGI IMG/M metagenome (GOLD analysis project Ga0157364, IMG submission 111476) | Fungus gardens microbial communities from leaf cutter ant in Ribeirão Preto, State of São Paulo, Brazil - Atta sexdens ASBM2 | ecosystem: Host-associated > Fungi > Mycelium > Unclassified ...
ATCAGTCATGCTGTCACATCAGTCACAATCTGATGGTGTAGTCACAAGACAGATCACAAGACGTAGGAAAACTTAGTAGAAGGATCTAGAACAAGTGACGTCATACAACATAGATAACACATGGTCGATTAGGGTAGGGTGCATAGTAGTAAGCATGGACCATGGGTAGTAGTATATAAGGTAGACTACTTTGTAAAGGTATCTCTATTAAGTTCTCTTGTGTTACTCAATACAAGAGTTGTTCTACTGTTCAACCTTAAGAACTTTAGTCCATAACACAATGGTTTTGAATACAGAACAAATCATCAAAATCAAAGACACTTTTTCTTTCCTAGATACAAAGAAAATTAACCAAATTTAGAACATTGTAAAGGGTAGCCCTAAACCCAAACCACAAATTCAGATGATGACCAAAGGACCATCAAGGGAACAAGTCATTATCTTGATGAATGGTGACAACATTGCTAAATTCATGAAGGAAAGCTCATCACACGTTGCAAACATTAATAGGACATTGAAGAATGCCAAAACTGAGGTCTTGGTCAATTTCATCAGATTAGACCAAGCTAACATTACAGTTGTCACAAACAAGATTGCTATTAGGATTGCAGGAAGTGGACTTAGCTTCTCTTTTCCTCTTTTTTTCTTTCTATTTTTGTTCCTATTTACTTCCCTATTTACTTTCCTTTTATTCTATTTTGAGCATGTAGGACTAGGACTAGAGGCAACATGAGTCACATGACATGAGGAAGATTCTAGAAGGATGATGTCATACCACATAAGAACCTCATAGCTAACACAGGTTGTTTAGGGTAGGTTAGAAATAGCTAGCACAGCTCCTGAGGATTCAGTATATAAAGGTAGACTATCCTGTACAGAGTTCTCCATCGAGTTCTCTTGTGTAACCCTATACAAGGTTTCTCCTTTGTCCAACTCTAAGGACTTAAGTTGTAACAGTTGCATCATCGTCTGATCTTGTTATCATTGAGAAATATATTAAGAATGTTGACTGTATTGATGTCTCTGGTGTTCAGGTTCTATGTCTCTCACAGTCTAAGTCCTATTTTAAAATCATAGACATCCCATATTATCCTCATGGTGATTCTCAAGTTTGTCTCACTTCTAGTGATGTCGAAAACATCATAAAGCAAAATCAAATTTTCAACAATGTTGTTCTCGCTTCTAAGCTACAAGTTATCAAGGTTTTCCCCAAGTTGGATATGTCTATTGTCTGGATAGACATTTAGGATATTCAAAGTGGGAGCAAGGCTAAGGGCCTTATCAATTAATGCTTCAATGTTAGAAGGTACATCACTACAATTAGAGGGGCGAACATGAACTCAGGAGTACCCCAATGTAAGTATTGCTGGAAGTGAGGTCGTACTACCTTTTCCTACAGAATCCAAGGAGTGAAGTGCATAAAATGCAATGGCCCACACAAATCCAAAAACCACCAACAATTTAGTTAGTGTTGCAAAGCAAATAACAAAATCAACCTACCTCATCTCGAAACCAAGAAAGGTGAACTATGCCCACATATATTCAAATATTCCAACTGTCATGGAGATCATTAGGTAGACTCCAACCAACATCCGTTTTGGAAGTATAGGTTTAACCATAAATGGCACAGTAAGAAAATTGTTGAGATCCATGAAAACAGGACCAAATCAATTTGCTCAGCTGTGAGTGGGATCTCAGCATGATTTGTGACCATTTAAAGCTTTATTCACAAAACATATATAAGAACAATCTTGTCGTCAATACTATACTCAAGACTCAATCCTTATTTGACATAATATTCATTCAAGAACCTTCTTGGTTGGTTATACAATCCATCCCTAGCTCCACTAGTTGTGAAGGAGAAGAACTAGTCAGAGTTACCCATCATCTGAATTGGCTCATGTTCATGAGAGCACCATTAAATCCCTCTAACTATCCTAGGGTAATTGCATATATTAACATTCATTTCTTGCCTCTTCATTTTTCTTTGTAAAATGACATTCTAAATCATAGAGACATCTTATGCATTTTGTTTTTCAATCAAGGATCCATTTTCTTTTTGATCAATGTTTATTCTAACTCATCTCAGTTGGCCTTAAAGTATCTTAAGAATACTAAGGTCAACATTAGCAACATTCTTATAATGACTGGTAATTTTAACATCAGTGATGGTATATAGGACATGAACTATCCTCATCATTCAATTCATAGGGATATGCTTTTCGATATTGCAAACTCTTTTCAGCTAGAATTATCAGGTATTCTGATAATGATCAGAACTTCAACTCAGTCCTAGATCTTGTCTTTCTTCATCCAATATCATCTGAATTCAACAGTCATCACATCCACCCTAATTGGAGACTCTCTTCCAACTATGCCCCTATCTCTGTTGACATTCCCATCATTGATGAACACATACCTACAAAGCAACACTCTCTTATCACAGGAAGTGATGAGGAAAAACATTTTCTTGAAGAACTCACTCATTTCATTGAAAGATTGGACACCTTATCTATCTAAAGCATTGACGTCCTCAAAAGCACTGTTCATAACTTGCCAATCAACATTGAGAACATCTGGCTCAAATATTCTAAGACAATCAACATCACAAAGCACTCTAAAGTGTGGTGGAATGAAGAGTGTCAAAGAAATCTAGACAAATACTGATAGTCTCACAGCATTGAAAACTGGAAGGAATTCAGAAAAATGGTCAAGAAGTCCAAGTATGCATTCTTTGATGATAAAATCATGGAAATTGCCAACAAGAAATGCAGCTCCTGTGAATTAATAAACTGGGTCAAAAAACATAAACTCCTTGTGGTTGAAGCGATTCAGTTCAACAAACAACCATGCATTAAATTAAATGACTTATGGAACATGCTTCATAGCTCTTTCAATTCTGTGATATCTCATGAAGTTGACCTCCATCTGCTGGACGAAATTCCTGATAGAGAACCTGTTAATTGGACCTCTTTTGCTAGAGAAAAGCTCATCAACACAATTGAGAAGTGCAACAATTCATCAGCTCCTGGTCCTGACCAGTTAACTTGGGGTCACATCAAGAAAATTGTCAGAAGCAAAGAATGTATTACTAGACTCATTGACATTGCTAATGCTTGCATTGAGTTAGGTCATTGGCCATACCACTTCAAGACATCTATGACTGTCATTATTCCCAAACCAAATAAGACATTATACAATACTCCCAAATCTTTCTGACCAATTGTTCTTCTTAACACAATAGGAAAACCTTTCAAGAAAATGATTGGAGAGTGACTCCAATTCCACACGATCTCCAACTCATTCATCTATTGTTGCCAACCCAGTGGTCTCAAACATAGATTCACAACTAACATAGGAGTTGCCCTAACTCATTCCATTTGCACAGGATGAATCAAAAATCTCACCACCAGTATACTAGCATTTGATATTGCTCAGTTCTATCCATCTCTCAATCATCAACTTCTCCTCTACATTATGAACAAAGTGGGGCTGGATTGCAAAGTTTTTAATTTCTTCAAAGACTATCTAGTAGGAAGAAAAACAAGATACCTATGGAACAATTTCCTTTCTTCCTTTTGTAGTATAGATGTTGGGGTCGGACAGAGATCTGCCCTTTATCTTTCTCCCATTCTTTACATTTTTGAAAAACATCTAAAAACCCTAAAAATACCCATTTCTATCATTTCATTTGTTGATGATGGACTTTTTATCTCTCAAAACAAATCCATATCTCATTCTAACACAAATATTTTTTGTAGTTATAATGTCATGTCTTCCCTTCTCTTGAAATTTGGACTAATAATAGAACATGGGAAAATGGAAGTGTTTTATCTTTCTAGGTCTCAAGGAGCTTTCAACCATCCTCCTCTCAATCTTTCTGTCTTAGGAGGACCCATTCTTCTCCCTAAAAATTCATGGTGGTACCTTGGATTCATCTTCGATAGAAAACTCATCTTTTGGCACCATATTGAATTCTATACCAACAAGGTGATTTCTATGGTCAAATGTATGAAAATGCTAGGAAATTTGTTTAGAGGAATCAATCCAATTCAAAAAAGAAGACTTTACAGGTATTGTGCCCTTCCTATAGTATTATACAGTTTTCCAGTGTAGTATTACAACAAAGCTCCCACACATCACCACCTTAATGTTCTACAAAAAATGCAATGAAGAGTAGCCCTCTGGATATCTAGTGCATTCTGTACTTCCTCTACAGCAGGTGTCAAAGCCATTTTAGGTCTCGTATGTTGTGGCAACCACTAGTTACAATGACCAATAGCAACACAAGCAATAAATCTCTCAGTAGGATATCAAGTGGAAATCACAAGAGAACTCGACAAGGAGTCTCTGCTAAATTGCTATCCTATTTATATAAATTACACATGGTCCGTGCTACTAATAATTAACCCTACCCTAATGTCCATGTATCATCCATGATTGCATCATATGTATACCATGAGATAGTCATGTAGTTAATATGTTTCTTAATGTCATCCTTCTAGCCTGCTCTAGTCCATTCTAGGCCTATGACCTCACATCATGTGACAAGTCATGTGACATCAGTCACATGCCTCTTTATTGTTCATACAAAGAAAAAGAAACTCAAAAGAAAAAGAAATATAAAATCAAGAAAAATAGATAAAAGAAAAATGTTAGTTCTCACATGCATCATAACATCGTACCTATTCACATCCTCCTAAAGAAACTTTACAGGAGGTTTCTTCTAAGAAAATTGACCCTTTTGTTTAACCACATAATCAGCAGCATTCTCAGCTTAAATAGTTTGAATATGCCAAATCGTCATAATTTATCGATTGACCTCCTCACTCCTAAGCAGAGGCTTTGTATGAAATCTGCTCTCATTGACATGGACAATAAGCATAATGAACTCATTCCTTCCTTTTCTTTTTACCATGAAGAATTTAGACCAGGAAATTACTTGATAGACTCTTTTTCTGATAGATTCTCATTCCATCAGCACTCCTCAAACATCAAAAAGCACATGGAAGAGCTAGATAGCACAACACTCAGAGTATCATCTAACACATCCTCTGCTATTGTCATTTCAAATACCAGTATCAAAAATCATGTTGCTACATCCATTTCACACATTTATTCACACAATAGACCCATTACCAAAACTATACATAGGATGGCCAATGTCTCTACTACCAAAGCTGAACTATTTGTCATTTGATGTGGTATCAACCAAGCAGTTAGTGTCACCAATGTCAATTACATAGTCATTGTTATGGACTCCCTTCACACCACCAAAAAGATATTTGATTCTTCATTCCACCCATATCAAATTCATTCTGCAGCAATCTTGAGTGAACTTAGGGAATTTCTCTCTAGAAATGCCAACAATTGTATTGAATTCTGGGACTGTCCCAGTAAACAGAAGTGGCCACTACATGTATTAGTCAATAAGGATTCCAAGAGTTTTGAATTTACACTGTCTTTTTCCTACAAATCCTCTTGGGACTACTATAGCAAAAGGGAAAGTGATCTTGCCATTTCGCAATGGAGAATGTATTTCCAAGCAGCTGATTCTAGAGGAAAAAGCTTCTTTGATTTATAAGATGATGAGTGTAACTCCATTGAACTGTTGAATGTCAAAGACGGCCCTTGGCTTCAGTATTTTGGCATGTCAAATTTGCTGTGTGCTAGAGCCATTAGGGCCATCATCAATCATGCTCCAATCAGTGAATATAGACTGAGATTTTTCCCTAGGAAAGATTTCTTGTGTCTGTGTGGCATATATCTCATTAAAACAAGAAGACATATACTACATGAGTATAGTAGATTTAACAAATACTGGAACCTGAGAAGGGACATGATTGCTCATTTCACTCTATTTCTCCAACTTAATCCTAATGTTTTTTCATTTTGAATGATCATTAGCTATTGGTAGTATAAGTAGTACTATTATTCTGCTACCTAGTTTATTTTCCACTTAGTTCTCAATTTTTTTTGTTTATCTATTCTCTTCTTTCCAATTTACTCCTTTATTTTTCTCTTTTCTTTTTCTCTTCATGTTATTTCTGTCTGTATGTATGTAATTACAAAGTAGCTATCATGGTTTGCCTTTGCACTCTATGTAATAAATCATTGACTTAAAAAAATTGATGTTACACATGACTGTCACATGTCACATGTCACATATTACATAGAATATCATAAAGGATTCTGGAATAGAAGATGTTATATAGCATATTTCACACATGTTGACTTTAAGGAAAATGCATGATTTTTAGAGTAAGCTAAGTGTTATGATCGATACCTCAAGGATGCATTATGGAGATGGGTTCAGGGTATGACGACACAATCAGCTGTGCTGAAGTAGTCTCAGTCAGTATCTCATGTAGTAGGTGCTCCAGCCTTGCTTTATCCTCACTCTTTCCTCATGTATATGACTTATTGTACTTCATGGACTACTTGCTATTTCCTCATGAACTACTAGTATATATAGTGTAGATACTTCTCTGTATCCTTATGCTTTACCACTTATAACATTCCTTACCTTCTTCTCAAGTCTTTGCCTAAGTGCAATCTGAGCTCTAGCTTAAGGTCGTAACATTTGGTAAAGCATTGACGAGCTCACCTTGCAAGAGAGGTGTAGTGGATAATATCTACAAATGAAACATGTGTAGTGTCAACTACAAAGAGGAACCAAGACAAGTTCCAGAAGAATGAATGATATCAAGGCATTGTTGGAATGATTAGGATCTTTATAGATCACAGAAGAAGCCTCAAATGACTACAAACAAATGAACACAGAGATGTCAGAAGTACCAACACCAGCAGCAATCAATGAGAATGTATAGGCAGAAATACTGAAGAATATGGTACCAGACCCAGAATGGTTTGACAGTGACCAAATGAAATTCAAGGACTGGTGGAGAGGAATGAGACTGTTCCTCAAAAGTAACAGGGTCATGGAGACTGACAACAGGATCACAGCAATCCTAGCTCACCTCAGAGGAGGTGTAGCAAGTATATATGCACAGAGAAAGCTCGATAAGCTAGACAAAGAACTTGGAACTCAAGATTGGGAAGATTTCATCAAAGAAATCAAAATAACGTTCAGTGACAAGATGAAGACAGCAGATGCCAAATGGAAGATTGAGACTTTCAAGCAAGAAAAGAAGAACACAGCAGACTTTATGATAGAGTTCAAAGCATTGGCCACAAAAGCAGATACAGACAAGCTGCACACCATCTTTCTGTTAAAGAAGAATGTACAACATGACATTATCAAAACAATACTGGGATACCTGCCAATAACTGTACCAGAAACACTTAAGGAGTGGAAGATGGCTATAACATTAGTAGGACAAGAGTACGAGTCCATGGAGGGACAACATAATTACAAGATAGGAACAGGAATGACTTATGGAGGACGAGGTCAACCCATGGACATTGAGAAGTCCAACGATAACTTTAAAGATAGGAAGCCCAAATGCTTCAACTGTAACAAATACGTGCATATGGCAAAAGAGTGCCAATCAAAGAAGAAAGAACACGAGACCAGGAAATGTTTCAAATGTGAGAAAGAAGGACATATTGCAAAGGACTGCAAAGGAACACAGTTGATGAAGAAACGACAAGTCCAAGAAGAATCAGATAACAAAGATAGAGAAAAAGAGCAGGGTTTTGGCAACGATCTCGAGTAGGCATGGTACAAGAGATCTCCCATGTAAATTCCCAGAATAAATATATTATTCTGAATTGCCAAAACAGCAAAGGAAAAAGGAAATTAAATATGTAAACAGATGTGAAGACAAAGAATGGAAAGAAGTTAAAGATCAAGGCACTGGTGGACTCCGGATGCACACACACAGTGATTGACAAGCAACTGGTCAAAGACAAGAGGATCCAGACAAAACCAATGAATTTCTCATTCGAAGTTTTTAATGCAGACAAAACAAAGAATAGAGAAGTAACCAGGGTGGCACCTTTAGAAATTGAAATCAATGGGCACAAGGAATAGCTGGAAGCAGCTGTAACAGACTTAAATGGGACGGACATGTTTTTGGGTCATGACTGGCTAGTCAAGCACAATCCAGAAGTCAATCAGAAGAATGGCATCATCAGGTTTACAAGATGTCCAGGAAGTTGTACAATAAAACACAAGGGTATCAGATTCAATACCAGGAGAACAAAGGCCACGGAAACTATGGAAACCAAAGAACAAGACAATGGCAAAATTGGCAAGAAACCAGACAGGACAAACCCCGAAGATTTACCAGAATATATTCAACCTTTTATGCATTTATTCAATAAGAAGAAATTCAAAAAGTTACCAGAAAGACGTGAATGAGACTATAAAATCAATCTTATAGAAGAAGCCCCAAGGGAACTGAATGCAAAAGCCTATGCAATGACACTAAAAGAAGAAGAAACCTTGAATCAATGGTTGGATGAACAACTCAAGGTGGGACTAATAGTAAAATCAAAATCACGATATGTGGTATCCTGTTTCTATATTCCAAAGAAGAATGGTTCATTACGATTGGTCCAGAATTATAGAAAACTCAACCAGGTCATGATAAAGAATAAAACACCATTGCCTCTGATCAGAGAGATAATTGACAAACTCAAAGAAGTGAAATATTTCAACAAATTGGACCTTATCTGGGGATACAATAATGTATGAATCAAGGAAGGAGACAAATAGAAAGCTGCATTCATAACAAACAAAAGACTATTCGAACCACAATTCATGTATTTTGGGCTATGCAACTCACTGGGAATGTTCTAAAGGATAATGAATAGTATATTCCGGGAATTACTCCATAAAGAAGTGTTGGAAAACTATATGGACAACTTTGTGATACCAGCAAAGACAATGAAAGAATTGGAAGAAAGGATGAGTAGGTTCTTGAAAATAGTGGAGAAACACAATTTGTGTTTTAAACGGTTGAAATGTGATTTCAATATGGAAGAAATCCCTATTCTAGGAGTTATAGTGGGAAAGAGACAAGTCAAAATGGAACAAGAGAAGATTAAGGCAGTAAAGGAATGGAAAACACCAATGAAGGTCAAAGACATAGAAAGCTTCCTTGGATTCATAAACTTCTATCAATGCTTCATCCAGAATTTCAGCCACATAGCAAGACCATTAAATGAACTGAAAGGAAAAATGGAATGGAAATGGGACAAAGGACACCAAAAAGCATTTGAGGAACTTAAGAACAAGATAATGAGTCAACTTGTTCTTTCCTTACCAAAGAGGGAAGGAAAATTTTGAGTGGAAATGGATGCTTCAGGACATGCTATAGAGGGAGTACTTCCCAGGAACAAGAAGGGAAATGGAAACTGATAGTGTTTCTGTTAAGAACAATGTAACCAGCAAAAAGAAACTATGAAATTTATGACAAGGAGCTACTAGTAATAGTAGAGGCCCTAACCAAGTGGAGACAATATCTACTGGACACTATGGAACCTTTTGAAGTTTGGATGGATCATGAAAACCTAAAGTACTTCCGAGAACCTCACAAGTTAAATGGAAGACAAGCTCAATAGTATTTGAAATTACAAGACTATGACTTTACATTGAAGCATATACTGGGAAAGATGAACACGAAAGTGGACATCCTTTCAAGAAAGGATCAAGTAAATATGAAAGAAGACAACAAAGATGTCCAATTACTAAAGGAAAAATTATAGACAAGGAGAATGATAGCAGAAATTATGATGTTAGAAAGAAAAATGACAGTAAATGAGTCTGACATAGTCAAGGAAATCAAAAGAAACAACACTCAAGAACAAGAGGTGGTCCAAGTGCTACAAAAGGAAGACAGATTAATATGGGAAGAAGATGGAATTGTATACATAGAAGGAATAATATATGTTCCAAACAACAAGAAGACTAGGGAGAAGATTCTGAAGGAAAACCACAATTCGGTGGATGTGGAACATCTAGGACAACAAAGGATGCTAGAATTAATCAAGTGAAATTACTAGTGGCCAGGATTGAAAGAAGACATCAGAAAATATGTGCAAGGATGTTTCAAGTGCTAGTAGAATAAAGTTCAACATCAGAAGAAAGCAGGAAAGCTACATCCATTGGAGATTACTCAAGGACTATGGCAGGAAATTAGTATCAACATCATTGGACCCTTACCTAGATCAAATGGAATGGACACCATAGTGGTCATTGTAGACCGATTCACAAAGATGATTCGATTAAAGACAACAACTACAAATATATCATCAGAAGGAATTGTGAAGATCTACAAAGATGATATCTGGAAATTGCATGGAGTATCCAGGAAGATTCTCAGTGATTGAGGACCACAATTCACATCAAGGTTTATGGAGGAATTTACAAAAGCATTAGGAACGAAAAGACAACTATCAATGGCATACCATCCTCAAACAGATAGTCAGATGGAAAGGATAAACCAGGAGATAGGAACATTCCTATAGCCTACATGAATTATCAACAAGATGATTGAATAGATTGGCTAGCTGTAGCGGAATTTCAGTACAATGACAAGAAACATGTGGTAACAGGAAGGATACCATTCGAACTAAACTTTGGAAGACATCCATAGAAAGGTGACCTTGTGGTACAAACAAAGATTCCAAGAGTAGAAGAATTCCTTGTAGGAATACAAAGAAGTTAGAAACAGGCAACAAAGGCAATGGAGGAAGCTCAGAAGAACATAAAAAGGCAGTTTGACAAGAAAAGGTGGAATCCTCAAGGATTAAAGGTTGGAGACAATGTGTGGCTTGAAAACAAGAATATCCAATCAAATCAACCCTCAAAGAAGTTGGATAATAAAAGATATAGACCTTTTATAATTTTAAAAGACATTGGCTTGGGAGCATTTTAACTGAAACTTCTGGAAGGATGGGCAATTCATAATGTATTCAACAAGGATCTGCTGACACGATGTGTGGAGCCAAAGTTCAAAGAACAGCATGAGGAGCCAGCACCACCACCAACAATTGTTAATGAAGAAGAAGAATATAAAGTGGAAGAAGTTAGGAAGCACAAGAAACGTGGAAGAGTAACATAATACTTAGTGCATTGGAAGGGCTACGGAGATGAACATAACCAATGGATAGCAGAAACGGGGTTGCCTCATGCAAGAGAAGCAATTGAAGAATATTGGGCAAGGTATTCGAGTTGAAACCTATAAAGAGAGGGGGTAAAATCCCATTTTGACAGTTCAAAGCATTCCTTCAAAACCTTCAAAACAAATGTCTTCTCAAATTTCCAACAACAACTATGCTACCGCACCTGTTTCCCCAAACCCATACATCTCTAGACGATTGAACAATATAGATCAAGCTCAAGTAATGAAGAGAGAACAAGAGGACTGGACAAGGACGTATCACAAAATACTTAAAGGAATTGAAATAATGATCAACGTATAGAGAATGATAAAGGACATAAAGAAGTTAGCAGAAGAAGTGAACACAGTGGTGACAGGGATGAAAGAGGATATCTTATGGGCGAGCATCAATAACCGAACGACAAATGCCACTAACATATCTGAAATCTTAGAATGTTGTGGCAACTACTAGACCAATGGCCAATGAAAGCACAAGCAATAAATGTTATGATCTAAAGCTCAAAGAGTTAAGTAATAGAACAACTCTTGTATTGAGTAACACAAGAGAACTCGATAGAGTTCCTAGTACAAAGTAGTCTACCTTATATACTACTACTCATGGTCCATGCTCACTACTGTGCACCCTACCCTAAATG
>Ga0157364_1006889_pt1 | contig 11727 bp, 4 predicted proteins | sample AttsexASBM2_FD_111476 | JGI IMG/M metagenome (GOLD analysis project Ga0157364, IMG submission 111476) | Fungus gardens microbial communities from leaf cutter ant in Ribeirão Preto, State of São Paulo, Brazil - Atta sexdens ASBM2 | ecosystem: Host-associated > Fungi > Mycelium > Unclassified ...
ATCAATGTGTGTGTGTGTGTGTGTGTGTGTGTGCGTGCGTGTGTGTGTGTGTGTGTGTGTGTGTGTGTGTGTGTGTGAGTCCAATTGGTTAGGTTATCTTTTTACTACTAAGATGTACATGTTCTAATATATAAAATAAAATAGAACCATTCTATATTATAACAGTACAATGTGTTATTATATACAAATTTGTTATAAATATTAAATTGATTAATAGTTGAAATTTTATCCAATATGAAATATTGATAAACGATATATTATGATCTGATAAGCCTAATATAGAAATTTTCACTTCAAAAGTCAATTAAAGAATTCTGCCATACCTTGTGCATTAATATGTTTTTGCAGAAAGCCATGCAAATAAAATGTCCACGCGAAATAATGGAGCTTTTTGTCCGACAAATTTTATCGTTATTCTGGCGAAGCTTGCTCTTTATTAATTGCAAGTCGCCTACAAGAAACATCGAAGTTGCTCATTTAGCTCATGAAAGCTCTTTATTAACAGAGTTGCCTGCTAGATCGAAACGCGAGATTAAAGCTGTAGCACGATACGCCAACTTTCGTGGTACTAAGGTTTTTCACATCTTGTTATCGTATATTATTACGTTTACGTAAATCCGGGCTCCTCGAATTGCACGGATACAAATCTATCAGATTTCTATCAGAGTGAATCATCAAAGTTTCATTCGATTTTAACAAATGTAATTTGTATATACATAGTTATGTATATATAAATTATATACATATAAAAGTAATACAATTATTAACATAAAGCAATAAAAAAAGTCTTCTTATCAAAGTATATCTTGGTATCTAATATCTTCTGCGTAAATTTTTAATTGAAAAAATTAATTAAATATACTTAATAAAATTATTAATTTTATAAACTAGCTTAATAAAATAGTAGACTTAACGCAGCATTTTATCGGATAGAAGATAAGTAGAGAAATAAATGGATGTAGAAAGAAAACAAATATAATTCATCAACCACGGCGATTTCGTGGCGAGAGGATATGCTATCGCGAATCATAGCGTTCTACATACCGGGTGCGGTCGCTGCGCCTAATCTGCGATCGTTTAATCGTGTAATATGGTACATGCGCCGGTCGGACCTATGTATTCGTGCTAGAAAGGGGTGAAAGTGTAACACTGTGTCGTGGATAAATGATTACCAGAAAATTGCAGCTCATGGCCGACCGGTAACACCGATCCGTTTCGTGGATCGCCGTTGTGGTCCTTCGCGCATATTTTCTTTTTTTTTTCTCTCCGCCCGTTACGTTCTTCTCTCCGCCTTTTCTTTCCAACGACACCGTATCGATTGATGTCTTAAACTTTCGTCAAGCGATTAGAGCGTGTAGATTGCACGCTATTTTGCGAGCGACCGAGCTGCAATCTAAGTACCGCCGCGTTACACGTTATAAAAAATAGGAAAATGCAGTCGCGTTTGAAAAGCAACGTCACGAACTGATAGGAAGAAATTTTAGGCAAGAAATTTAGATTTTAACAGTTCAACTTAATAAATTTTATTTATATATAAAATAATTATAATTAATGCAATTTATAGAAATTTATTTAACTAATTAATCTATTTAAAAACACATGATATATATAGCAAAAAACATTTTGTATTTATGTTTGTAAAACTAATTTTTATTAAAATTTTTCTGTTGAATTTTTAATATCACACATAATGATGTGTTGTTGGAAGATTTTGTATGTTAAATTGATATTCACATTTTTTTATATTAAAATAACATACACAATTTACGAGTAAATTGAACAATAAACAAAAATAATATATTTTAATACAAATCTTCCAAGATAAATAAAAAATAAACATATTATAAATGTGTTAATATATTATAAATATTAGTTTTACTAAAGAAATATGCTTTCATAATTTGTTTACAAATTGCATTAGTATCATATTTTTTTAGTTAATTTGTTATATAATGTTTAAATTAACTTCTGACTATAATTCATTTTGTATTAAATAAACATTTGGATGAAACTTTTACTAGAAGACATGAAATGTTTTTAATACATCTATGTATAACGTAGTATAAGGTATCAAATAGGTATTTAAGATGAGACTGACAATGAGTTTTTTTCTTAAATATTGTGTATATGCATTTGAGACTTTTATATAATATACTTTTAAGCTGTCTCTATTAATGATGTAGCCGCTGGACTCGGTTGATTCGTGCCGTTGGAAAAATTCCCACGAAGGCGTCATACACCATCGACGAACGTTTACGAGTTCCCATGGAAAATGATAGACCTTTCGCAACGACGCGGGGGGCACCAAGGTGCACATTATGGTATCTCTTCGTATTTATGGCATTGCCTCGGTATTTATTGAAATAACGACATATGGCGCGTGCGTACTCTTTCATGCCGCAATTATTTCGATTTCCGTGCAGGTGAACACGGATACGTCGAATATGATATCAGAATATATTGCAAAGTGCAGATAGAATACCGCCGGAAGCAAGTAAACACAATGATATTACAGCGCAGTCGTGTTCCGTCTGTATATTTAATAAAATATTCACGATAACAGCGTAACGTATTTACGATCGTATTCCATAATCGCATCTCTTAGTACAAGATACTAGTATAATTACATTTCTTTGCATAATTATTCGTACAATGTATATAAATAAAAATAATATTATAACATATTAATTCAAATTATTCTTGGAAAAGAAATTCTTTGTGAAAAGAAATTGTCACGCATGTTTAGAACTGACATAATGCAAAAATTTACTTTCACTTTTTGCTCGTCACATAAAATATTTTACTTAATTTTTATATTGCACGTAATTTTCTATATTACCGTATAAGTTAAATATTTCCTCCTCTCAACGTATTCAACAAATCGAAAAAAAGAAAAAAATTTTTGTCTAAACAATATTTTTATAAAAAAAAGTATGTAAAATTACGTAAGTCATATGTGTAAAAAATTATACATTACAGTAAAAATATATATATAAATTGTGCATTCTTACAAAAATTAGTTTACACAAACGATCTTTAGATTTCTTTCGCGCCAGACGTTAAATTCGTTTAGCTATAACAACTTCAAGGATCTCCTTTCTATTCCTTTATCATTCGATTTGGGGCTTCTCGCGATGCCCATCATTATGCAACGATAGGGTAGCGGGTGCACGAAAGGGATCGCGAGGCCTCGCCAAAGGGCCCACCTGTTGCAATTTCCACCCTTGAACACCCTCTGATCATCAGCGTTCCATCGAATTTCTAACCGAGAGAATACAATCTATTCTCACAGTCAGGATCGTTCATGTTTCGTGTTTATTAGGGGTGAAAAAGAGAGAGACCAACTATCGATTCTCGATACAACTACGCGTAACAAGTGTTATGTAAAAGCGACGAATAAACGCAACGAAGAAATTTCTACGTAGAGCAAGAGACAAAAATAACTCCATAGCAAAGGGAAACTATCATTGTAACGCACGGTGCGTAACGAAAGTTTCTCGAGCGAGCCCCGATGGAGGCCATCAATTATTCAGGTCGATTGTCCTGAGTCTTGATTCTACGCAGCATTATGCGGGGAGAGGAAAGGAGGAGAATAGAGAAAACGAAGAGAAACAAATACCGGCGCTGGCTGCGGAAAAAAATTGGTGCCGGCAAAAAAAGCATACTCGCGAATGGGAGTTTCGTGCTTCAATTCTTTGAAGACTTTTCTACTGAAATAACTTACAAAAGATTTTATCTTCTTAAAGTTTTTCGGGATCGCTAAATTCATTTCTGATCTCTAAAATTAAAAAATAGATTTATTATCGTCAAACTGATTTTAAGAGGTTCTTGATGTCTTTGAATTTTAATCGCGTAGCCTAAAGAATGGAATTTTAAAAGAATAGTAACCTTCATATGAAAGAGAATCTAATGTCACAAGATTTATAATAAAAGTTTGAAAGTCATATACTAACTGTTTATGTAGCGCTGACGAGGTTCAAATAAAGCAAAACTGGACTCTTAGCAATTAAAAATTCCAAGTTTTATGATAATGAAATTATTTGTTTAAAAGTTTATTCGCTATATTAAACCCACCATTTAAAATTTTTTTATTTTTAATCTCGGATTTGAGTAAAGCATTATCAAAATTCCGCAGACCAAGTTTCATAAAAATTGAGAAACAGTTTATAAAATAAAAGAGGGTGATTTAAACGGGATCGCCGGTCCACAAAGGGTTAATACCACGTCATTTTTGTAATAGTCGCCAAGAGAAAGGGGTATTCACAGACGGGGTATTGCACGTGCTTCCGAGAACTCTACTACGGATAATTAATTTACGATACGTCCGTATACTTTGGGTATCACCATAATATAACGCACCCAAAGAAATCGATTTGTTCTGCGAAAATTGCAAGGTGCTATCTATATTTTTGTGAGTGCACCGCTCTATTAATGAAACAGTATTCTAAATGTCTTTCCAAAAGACACTAATTAAATTTTTATAATTATACGAGTAATATCTATATGTACACGTAATAAAATAATCACTATTTTATTTATATATAATAACTAACTTATATTATCTTAACGCACAATAAAATAATTATAATACAATATAATAATAAAATAACATTGATGCAGTAAATAAATTAATTTTTAATTAGGGAGACTTTTGTTTCTTATATCAGTGTATAGGGAATCGAAATCTTCTTAATTAAAAATTAATTATTTAAGAGCAAGAAAGGCGAAGGTATATACAGAAAAAAAAGATGTTATTACATCAACAACATTATTTTAATTAATAATAATTTTGAAAATAATATTCATAACATTATTAATGGAACAAATCATGTTCTCGCTTTAATAGAATTTTTTTGTTTCATTAATGATAATTATATAAAGATATGATCACCCTATGGATGGATGATCTTGACCTTGACTTATGTTATCAAAGTCAATAATTTCACTTGGATTTTCGACTTTCGATGTACACGAAGCGAGAACCATTGCCAATACCCCCTCCCCTCTCTCTTTATGAGGCGAAATGAAATATGTAATAATTATTTTGTCCCACATGAGCTCATTCCATTAACTGATTTCAACAATAAGAAAGGTAAATACAAATTATTTTCAGCAAATAATGTAATACGAAAGCATATAATTTATACAGAATGTCAGAAAATTATAAAACATTCATTATATTTTTTTTGTTAACAACTTTTTAATGAATAATGAACGCCGACTAAACACGGATACGGAATAGGCGGAGAACATTCTTTAATTACTGATTTATTTCTTATCAAGTTATAAATAATTTAAAGCCCAACTTGAAATATCAGTTCACGAACCGGTTGCGCATCCAGGACAAAGTCGTCAGTAATTAATAGACACAATTTTTCTTTTGTTACAAGATCGCGATTATCGGTGTCTCACGGTAGATAACAATAAAGCACTCCTGATTGTTCGTATATAAAAGACCGTGGAGCACCCTTAGAGTAATTGCATTATACCATTCGAACGAGTCCTTGAAATAACAAAAGAGAGTGTGTCAATTCGGTTGAGAACAAAGCAGATACGTTTAATTTTGATTTTTTTCTTTGAAACTTTTACCTGACATCCTGTCAGATAAAGATACTATCTGGTTGTAAAAATTGAAGAATGTTATTGCTCATATAATGTCATTTAACTTTTAAAAAACATTTCACAGATTTCGTATTGGCTGCGATGATAATGTCAGCATCGCAGCTAATATGATAACAAGAATCCAGCAAAACAACAAAATATCTACCAACTACCGATCGTACTACCGACTTTAGGCTGTTCAGAATTATTTTGGAGCCACTACAAAATTTACTAGTTTCCAATTAAGAAGGATATTATTCTTTGCACATGTACATTAAATTAAATATTAAATTTCAATAAATCATTATTATTCATTAATCCTAAATGTATTACGTTTTATTAATAGGATTTTTTTCTTAATGTATTATACATGAATTAAATTATAAACAATTTTTGGGTAAGGTCAATTTCAACATAACCTATGAAGGCAAATGCAGCAAAAATCTGTATTTATTAATAATTATAATTAGATGAGTTAATAAGTATATTTTTCATTAATTGCATTGTTAATAATTATTTTTAATTAAACAAATGTTACAGATAATAAATTTAAATCAGAGTAATAAGTATTGAATTATTTAAAAAGTGTGTGTATTAGACATGAAAAAACTTCTACAAACTTTTTTCGCCAAGAGGCGAAAATCCTAGCCAATAAAAAATTCCCAAAGTTTTAAAATAAATTAAATTATTAAATTTGCTATAATTAAAATATGGTTTTAATAATTAATTGTAAAATGCTTTTACATGGAAGCGTTCAGCGTTAGAGCAGTAATTTTTAATATTTTATTGAAATAGATTGAATCTAATTGTACTGTTAATAATGGAATCTCGTAGTTTACATTATACAATGTAAATATAAATTTTTAGTATATTACAGTATAGGACAGTAATGTATATCAGAATATAACCTCTTTTAATTGATCATTTTTCGTTTTTTATTAAGAAGCCGAAATCTCGGGAGATATTCATGCGCAATAAATTTCTGCACATGCTTAAAGCTTGATGCTTCCATGTAATGGTACCTTCAAGCTGTTAATCACACTTCCGCGTTTTCCGCGTAGCAAGCTACGGAAATTGAGACGTCAGACGATGAGAATCGAGCGTCGTCCGATTCATCATTCGAGAGGGATAGCGCCGATGTCGGTGGGATAACATCGCATTTAAGCTCATGGAAGTCGATTCAATTCCGATCGCTGTATCGCGTTCATTCTACGGTCAATAATTTATTGAATTCCTGAGGAACGATTCCAATAACCGTCGCGATTACAACGCGGCGACAAGCCATTTGGCTTGCGAGCGATGATCCCAATGCGCAGAATTTATAGGTTTCGATTAAAAGAATTCAACAGCCAACCTCGCACGCAATTATCTTTTTTATTTCATTGACACATGAACGCCTAGCAGATGTCTGAGTGATTCGTCTCGCGCGTCAGCGCAAAATAGGTAGCTAACTATGTATATGAGTATCTCGCAATCACCATTCATTCTTTTAAGAACGGATTCTTTGGAGCATTTTAAGACGAAAATCTTAATACAAAAATATCGAGGCTATATAATAGATTTTAAATTAATGATATATGAAAAAAAATTTATCAAGCGTGGTAGCACCGTGGTATAATAAAAATATGTTATATACATTGTAAATCTCTTCTTTAATTATTAGATATAAAATATAATAAAGGGAAATGTTAATAAAGAAATATATATGTATCTACATATTTAATAAGTATTCCTGATTCTATATTTCTATTCTTCTGTCCTTATTTTCATATCTCTATCCAATTGATCGTAAAGTCATATATATTGAAACGACACTTTTCTTTGCAGAACGAGTGAGCAAATAGGAAATGACAATGCGTGTTACCCAATTCTTCCTCCATTCTTCGATCCATAAGAATTTCTCGTTCGTGTCCCTCTGTCTCGTCCAATCTACTCCGACGTCTTACCAGCGTGATTGCAAGCACCCCTGCTGTGCCGCTCCCGCCCTTCCCCAATTCAAGCTAAAGCGCTCGTATCAATAACGTTTATTCCATTCCGTAGCGTGACTAGAGATTTTGTACGATGCGAGGCACCCTTTCGAGAGACCGGCTGTTTGTCTTGAAAATATCGCCCCATAGTGCGGTAAAGTGCGGTGTAATGGTGTCCCGCCGCAGGCATACTTAGCTAATTAAACTGTATCGTGAATATTCGTTTCGGGGGATTAAGTTACGAACGAGACACGCGACCGTCTCGCAGCTGCGAGGAGTTCGATACATCACTGTTGGCAAAAGAGCCTCGGTAGAAGAATCTCCTCTTGCTCAACGTTGTATATCTGTGTTGCATATTATAATTTTTAATTCTCATATTATCTTTTAATATTCTAAATTAAACTAAAATTTTGTCAATAACAAAAAAAAAACGAATAAAAACTCGAATTTCTAACTTGTCGATACATAACATTTCTCGTGCATCTATTCTTGCATTATTTATTAATAAATTGATCTGTTGTAAAATTTTGAAAAAACATTTAAATTATAAGAGTAATCTCGATAAATCTGTTTATTGAAAATTTCTCTAAGCATATGATGGTTTTAAAAATTAACAAAATTTTTGTAGCGTGCAGTAGAGAAAAAAGATAGATAATTAATAATAATAGATAATAGATATAGGTACACGTTCGGTACATAATAGCATTTGCAGGTCACATCTGTCGATGCATTATGCGTGTCAGAGATAAGGTTTAGTCTGATCGATTATGCACGTTCAATACATCAGACATACGCTCTCTAATATTAGGTAACATTGATCTTTAATTTTTAACTAGACAATTTGTCGTCATTAAAACTTAAAAAAAAAATAGCTCATGACACATACTTCAATAAAATGTTTTCCAAAACGAGTCAGAAAGTAGATCATTCATGGAATCATGCATAGAGATTCATAGAATCTCTCTTTAATTTACTAAATATTTTACTTAATCATTTGTAATAGTAAATAAGTAAAAGAATAACAATATTTTTGTTTTCTGACTTTCACTTGTTATACAATAAAATAGCAATACTTTAAATATTATATATATATATATATATATATATATATATATATATATATTGAGTCGTTCAGAAAGTGCCGATTTTGAAGGAAAATTGAAACGCAGAAGATTTAAATTTTTAATTTCATTTATTAAATTTAAATCTTTTGCGGCACGAACTTTCCGGACAACCTAATATATTGTATTTAACAATTTATTTAACGTGATTTACACACACACACACACACACACACACACACACATTATTAATCACGTTAAATAATTTGTTAATATAACAATAATTATTTTCTCTTACCAAAAGACAAATGAAATCAATTTTCCAGAGATTAGAAGGTTATACGATGTCCAACGACATATGTCTCGAGCATTATAAGATGCATTTATCTGAAGCATTATTAGATTAATTATAGAGCCATTCTCGTAATAGCCTCATTTATCAAAGCCACACCAATTCAAATTGACCGAGCTCTATAATATGCAAACAGATATAAAAAGCAGATCCGGCTACTTCGATTTTGATTTCGATTATTTCAAAGTCGCAGTTCCAATTGCTCTCGCACGTAATTTTGTATATATGTTATATTCGTAAATATCGTTTTATATAGAATGTTTGGGTTATACAAGGCGATCAGCTGAAAGTTATAAAAATTATAGTAAAACAAATGATAGAATGACAAAAAATTTTGATCGTAAATACACTCCAAAATCAAGAAACAAAACAAATAGCTATAATGATTTATGCAGTGCATTGACCATATTTTGCTGCAGTTTTAAGTGAATAAGAAGAATGTGTAAAAGTCATCGAAATTTGCTCCCAATGGGGAAGGTGAATGTTTTTTTTTTTATAATATTTAACTGCAGAATTATGCAGTTAGTTTTCCATAAATATAATAAAAGGAAAACTGTAAATTATGTAAAAATGTGAAATAAATAAATAAATAAATAAGTATGGATGTGCCATAAATATATAGATACAAAAATGATTTTCATTATTTTAACAATGTACTTAAATAACTTCAAATATGCAATACTCTAAAAAAAGATCATTATGTATCTCATCTTTATAGCATATTCTTAATTCTATTCATTTCTTTCACATTTTTACGTATGTTTCCTACATAACTATGAAAAACGAATTGCATTATGTGATTCTGCAGCCTAAAAGCTATTTAAAAACATACAAATTTCGTTTATCAAAAAAAAAAATCGATTTTTACACATTTTCTTTTCATACTAGTAAGTGAATCCAAATAAATTTTTGCACGAATAATCTTAGAGTTCCATTAATATAGGTATTTGTAAAAAATTGTATTCAATTTGCAATGCTAATTCTTAATCAAATTTTTATTATAAGTACTACGTAAAACGTGATTTTATATAAGAATTAATGCAAATAAAAATCAAATAACTTTTAAACCAATAAGAGATAATTGTGTTCAAATTTTATACAGATATACTCATACGTAATAATTCATAGAATAAATTATAAAATTTTTATAATTTTAGTAATGCTTTGAAACGTGACACTATCCTTTATACAATTAATATAATTACTTAAGACTGCTACCGAATGTTTAACAGAAATCTAGCACTTTAACATAAATTCCGAAAGTTTGAGCAAGAAGGCCAATGAGAAAGTCGATAATAATATTATTATCACAACCTTGAGTCAGATAGGGGTATTTAGTTCGGCATTGCGGAACCTTGGATCATTACAAATCGACCATGAATGCCAATGTTAAGCCCGCATATTCCGTCGATGTCGCACGATGGCCTAGCCAGACAAATCGAAACTCGTCGATGAATGACGATGCAAGAGTGAAGATAGTACAGGTGCGAATATCAGCAGAGCATGAACAAGTCAAGTCATTTACTATGAGTGTTGCGTTTTACTAATCAACGATTTCAACACCGGGATACACCGTCATTATTATATATTACATTACATTACGTTATTTTACATTATTATGTGTCTACAAGAAAACTGAAGAAGAAACGGAAAAATTTATAATTAAAAATACTTTGTAGATTTGTGATACTTTACGATGTAATAAAAGTGCGACTCACGAGCGCAGGCAATTTAAGGCAGACAAATAATAACCGCCTTCGTGAGCTGTACTAAATTAAACAGAGTTATTCTTTATTGCCTCTTTGAAGCTAAACGAGCAATTTAGCATCGTGTGCAGGAGAGGAGAAGAATCCCTAGTTATCTATGTGATATTGATTTCGATTCCGATGCCGCGGCTATTATTAGCACTTTATCGATGAGGCACTTGCCTGACGATAGAAACATTCGAGACAATTCGCTTCGCTCCGCGAAATTCCAAGCCGATCATGAATTTTATTATCGACGCTCCATTTGCCGCGCGCAGGGATTTGGTTGTCTTTCTCCAGTTTCTCTATAGGTACAGCGACGAGGGCAGACGCACTCGTAGATCCCGACGCATGCTATGATCGTGGTCTACGAATTATGGAATTCCCTCGTTTCGCATCAAATTCACTCGCTTCTTTCCCCTTCACAAAACGCCATTGATCTCTCATAGGAAACTCTCCCTTTGCTCTTCGAGGGTGACAATCTGACAATAAACTTTCGTTTCATGCCTCTGTAGCATGCTACTGCATTTCGCACGGACCGTGATAAATACAATTGGCAATTTGATATATACGGTAATTACTTTTAGAATGAAAGATTGTTATTCTTTTGTGTATTAATATAATGATCATAATTATATTAATTATTATACGTCCGTTTGTATAACAAACTATAATGAGTCAAATATTAAAATTAAATAAAACGCATTATATACTTTTTACACTCTATTGACTCCTCAGATTTATATTATATTATGATATCAATCGTTATTTCAATCGATTGAGATAAATAAAAAATATGAGATTGTCTATAAAATGAATTTGTTTTAATTCACTTATTTCTCACACACACACACACACACACACCACACACACACACACACACACACACACACACACACACACGCACGCACGCACGCACGCACGCACACGCACACGCACACGCACACGCACACGCACACGCACACGCACACGCACACGCACACACACACACATACACACAC